>Ga0123354_10001791_pt1 | contig 27075 bp, 19 predicted proteins | sample TergutLab28metaG_2_FD_97872 | JGI IMG/M metagenome (GOLD analysis project Ga0123354, IMG submission 97872) | Labiotermes labralis P4 segment gut microbial communities from Petit-Saut dam, French Guiana - Lab288 P4 | ecosystem: Host-associated > Arthropoda: Insects > Digestive system > Gut ... | reverse complement strand
CTGTGATAACAGAATTTGGGCGTGTTTTGTAAACTCCTGTATGAATTTTATACCGATAACTGCCATCGTTGCTTACTTTGTAATAATCGCCGGCAAGAATAGTGCGGTTCAAATCGCGAATAAAATTTTCGGACAATGGTCGCTCTTTGTCCAATGCCTCAACTTTCATCATTTCAAGCCCGACATTGTGCGCCTTCATCTCTTCGCAATCGCGAAACAATGCCTCGCCTTTTATTTTACCAAAAAGCAGCAATAATTTGGTTTGCCCATAAGTAAGCGTGTTTCCTTCCAAATGGTTGGAGTTGTAGTTGAAATCCACCGTAAAGGATTGATCGAAACGCCGTTGAAGCGCTGTATTCAAAGGCTGTGCGCTACGCCATTCGGTTAATAAATTTTGTGTGTTTTGAGTTGCGGACATAATTATTTATTTTTATCATATATTCAATTTACTCATCTGTCATTATTTCTTTATTTTTTTCTTTCAATTTTTTTATTGCTTCCCGTTCAAGTTCGACAATTCCTTTTTGTGGAGTTGGCAAATCTTCGGGCATTACTCCGCCAAGTCGTATGATTGCCTCTCTAACTTCTTTCCCAACCGTAAAATGAGTAAAACTCGCAAGTTCTTTGCTTCTTATGCTTTCCCTTTTAATTTTGCTTTGCGTTTGGGATATTCTGAATAAATTGGCTATCATTTCTTCGCTACCCATAAAATCCAAAATTTTATCTTTTTCGACAAGTTGTTTTCTATGATGAATGTCGGCAACCGAAAGTCCGCCATATAAACCCTGATAGCCACGATTTTGAAATATGGCGTATTCTTCATTTGAAATAATACCTGCGTCTTTTGCGGCTTCGGCAAGAAGTTGGTTCATCTGCTTTATATCGCCCCTTAAAAACAACCGTTTTTTATCCTCGGCAAGTTGATTGTATTTGTCGTTCAATTCTTGCCGGTATGTTTGAATGGCAAAATATGTTTGTCCAAGCGCAATTTGTTCTTTGCGCGGGTCGCCGTTTTGAACAATCAAATAACAAGCATAGCGGGAAAGATTATAATCAATAATTTTTTTGGTTTTACTGACATCAGGAAAACCAAACTCTAAATTGGGGGTTTTCGTGACGTCACGAAAACCCCGTGTAACAAACTGTTCCCCGACAGGCATCACAACTATTTTTCTAACGACAGGAAAATGGTCTTTTATGTCAAAACCTGCCACATCGCAAGCAAGCATTGCCTTATCAATGACCTTTGAAAAATTCTCCCATCTTTCGTAGCCAAGCGGCTTTTGCAAATCACGAGCCGACCAATACTCCATTCCGTATTCTGTAAGGCGCTTTATTTCTTCAAAAGACTTTAATTCGGTGTTCATAATATTCTGTTGTTCTGACATTTGAAAGTTTTTAAAATGCAAAAGTATAATAAATTTTCTATGTTTTGAGTTGCGGACATAATTATTTAATATATTTCATTTTCAATCGGATATTTTTTTACCTTCTCTCAATATTTAAAAATCTTGCATTATGGATAGTAGATTTTGCTAAACCATCTAATCCCGGAAAAAGAACTTCAGCATTAATATTAACTTCACGCAAATAATCAGCAATACCAAAGAATTGTTTTTGGGGAATAATAAGTTTAAATACATTTATTTTTTCATGATTAATGAACTTTTCTAATAATTCGTCTAAAGTGATGTCTTTAAATTCAAAAGAATCAACTTCAAATGCAGAACAGAGATTTTCCCTAAAACTAAATGCACTATCTGTTGGCATCAAAAAAACGCCTTGTTGTTTTGATAATCTTTCTGTATGTAATAACGGCTCAATAGGAATTACTGTTTTTTTATCCCTTATTGTTGCTTTTGAAATGATCCTATCTGCATAACTATTAAAACTTTCAACTATTTCTTCTGATAATTTTTTTGCAAGGGCTCTTCTATTGATTGCCCATATAGCAGCATCAATTCCATTGATGAGGATAGGATTATCCACTATGGCAAAATAAGCGGCTATGTATATAGAATTTGTAAAATCCAATAATCTTGTTACAGCCCCATGATGTTGCATCATTGCCAACAGTTCAGATTTATGGTTAAAATCTATTTCCCTGCTTGAATATAAATGATGTTTTTTGAAAAAAAGTTCAATCATGGAAAATTCAACAGAACTATAATTGTATTTTGGATAAAAAGTTCTTTCTATGGATGTACGCAAATCCCATTCAGCGTTGCATTGTCCTCTATATATGAAATCCATACGGAAAATAGGGTCTAATCTAAATATATCTTCCCATTTATTCAAGTGTATTTGAATGATTTTTCCTTGTTTATTATTCATTATTGTCGATTTTAAGTCATTTATTTTTCAATTATTCCAATTTCTTCCTCACTCAACCCATACAACGTATAAACCATTCTATCAATTTCTTTGTCCATTTCTGAAATTTGAACAGAAAGCGAGTTACATTCCATTTTGTAATCCAAAAAATATTCTTCCCATTCGTCTTGCTGTTTGAGTGTGAGGGCGATTTTTTGCTTTTTCAATTCGGCAACGAATTGCGCAAAATCCAATTCATCGAAAACTTCTATTTTGCTTGCGATTTTTATTCCTGCGAAATTATCTGACAAGTGTTTTAGAAAGCGTTGGCGTTTGGTCTGTAAATCGGAATTGTGGGAAAGCATTTTGTTGGCTAATATTTCCAATTCGGCTGTAAGCATTTTCGGAATAGGAATTTGACCAAAATATTTCCAAATAAGTTGATAGCCATTTTGTATCTGCGTACAATATTTGGATATTAACCACCAACCCATTTTTGAATTTAAAATTGCCAACAATGCTTTACTTTCCGTAGGAATTATCCACATTGAATCATTGCAATATAAACCACTTTTATCAAAAATAAAACAAGGTTTTACTTGGAATTTTTGATACATTATTTTTGGTTTGGCAAATTCCTGATAATATCCGATTGCATCTTGCGTTTCAAACCATTTATTGTTTGTCTTTTTTCTACTTCCTTTATTGCCTGATTGTTCAAGTCGGTCTTTCCCAAATGACAATAAATGATTTTTTATTGATATGTAATTTTCAATATCAATATTTAAAGAAGGAAATGTACCTATCAAATAACTTTCAATCGCACCATTAGACCAAGGCAATATATCTCGCCCTCTAATAACAGGTTTTATTATTTCAACAGCCTTGTTATCTTCGTCGATTAATTGCTTTTTCGTTTCTTCGTCAATCAAAAAGGCTTCTGTTAATCCTGTTAGTACGCCACGATAGGATTGTCCATTAATAAATTTTTCAAGCGTTATATTTTCATTTTTCAGTCGTTCAAGAAGTTGGCTGTCTTGTTGTGAGGAAATTACCCAAGTATCATCTGTAAGTTTATCGGCATCAAATTCTTCTTCTGTTTGTTCCACAGCAGAATAAAAATCGGTATTTAAAAATGAAGATAATACGGAAACTTTGAATGGTTTTGTAAGTTCCTGTAATTTTTTCATTGGCTCTAATGCTTCTTGCAGTTTTCTTGTCGGTTCTAATATTTTATCTTGCAAAGCAGTCATTGATTTTCCAAATTCTTGTAATTTGTTTATTGGCTCTAATGCTTTCTGCAATTTTCTCGTTGGTTCAAACATTTTATCAACTTTGTTTTGAAATGCCGTCATTGATTTTCCCAATTTCACGATATTGCTATCTTCATTTTGAGAAATAAAAATGCAAGGATAAGTAGTTGCACCTTCAAAAATCTGCATATCGCCAAAATCAATCAGTCGCACAAGTTTTTTGCTAAGAAAGTACCCTCTTAACGATTTTCCATATCCTGCCTGCAACCATTTATTGGGCATAATGTAAGAAATATATCCGCTTTCTTTCAAAACAGAAAATCCTTTTTCTACAAAAAGAGCATATAAATCGCCTCGTTTATCGTAAGTTTGATAGTTTTGTTTTGATAGTTTTTCGGATTCTTCTCGTATGTTTTCCAAATGCACATACGGCGGATTGCCAACAATTACATCAAATCCTCCATTTTCAAACACTTGCGGAAATTCTTTGTGCCAATCGAAGGCTTTTTCACCTGCCGTTTCGGGGTCGGAAATCAGCGAGTTTCCACATTTTATATTGTCGTTCAGCGAGTTGAGTTTTCTGTTTGGCTTGGCGGTGCGCAGCCAAAGAGAGAGGCGGGCAATTTCTATGCTTTCCTCGTTTATATCCACGCCGTATAGATTGTTTTCCAAAATTGCATTTTCAATTTCGGAAAACACAATGCTAACGCCCATTAATTTTGCCGACATTTCGTCAATCAATTTATGCTCGGCAATCAGAAAATCCAACGCCGCATTCAAAAAAGCGCCGCTTCCGCAAGCAGGGTCGCAAATCGTGAGCGAGAGCAACCATTGGCGATATGCGGTTAGTTTGTCGTCTAACTTTTTCTTGGTTTCTTTTTGACGTTTTTTATCTGAAAAATATTCGGCTTCGTCAATTTCAAGTTCCGTTTTCTTATCGGCGCAAAGTTTGCCGACAGTATTTTCCACAATGTAGGCGGTAATGTAGCGTGGCGTATAAAAAACGCCGTCTTTTTTACGTTTCGATGTTTGTTTTTCGCCTGTGGTAATTTCATTGGTTACCTCTTCAATCTCGGTAAGCGAATTTTCAAAAATATGCCCTAAAATATTGACATCTACTTCGCTTTGAAAATCGTAATCGCTCACTTTTCGCAAGTGCGCGAACAAAACGTCATCGGAAACCACAATATTGTCAAGCACTTCATCGGATTTGAAAAATCCGCCGTTATAGGCAAAAATATCGTGTTTCACACCTTTGTATCCGGTGTTCATATAACCGAAATATTTCTTCAGCCGGTCGTAAAGCGGTCGGTATTCGTCTAATTCTTTGAGTTTTTCCCATTGCTTGACAATTTCCATAATGGAATTTGGCGGCAGCAATCCGATGTCTTCGGCAAAAAGAATAAAAAGCAGGCGGTCGAGCAGTTTTTGCGTTTTCTTGAAAAGTTCCAATGCCCCAAATTGCGGATTATTTCTGCGAATATCGTCAAACAAGGCTCTTTTGAACGCCGAATAGTCTTTGTAAAGTTCTTTTGTGATATGTGCTTCTTTGCTTACCGACTCGGTTTTGAGTTGCGTTGGCAGGTTTTTTGAGATATTTTCGTAAGCCAAGCAAAGCCATAAAACGGCAAAATTTTCTTCCGTCAGTTCAAAAAGGTTAAATTCTTCGTAATCAATAGCATTATCAATATAAAAACGCAACTTCTCGAAATTGGAAGTGATAACATAAACAGCCTTTTTGTGGTAGTTTTTATATCCGAAAGCCTGTGTTTCAATGCTTTTAAGGTCGGTTGTTTTGCCGTCTTTCAGTTCAATAACGCCGATTACTTCGCCTTTGACCAAGATAGCGCCGTCGGCTTTTCGGGCGTTTGTTTCGTTTTTTTGCTCGGTAATCAGATTGTAGTTTGGCGTTGGATTAAGCGTATAGCCAAAAATTTTCACAAACAACTCACGCAAAAATCCCTCTTGAAATTGCTCTTCCTTTGAGTTTCGGATATTTTCCTGAACAGTCGGATTGTGAAAATAATCGGCATAAATTTTATATGCTTCGCCGATTTTAACGGCGCTGGCAATTATTTGCTTTTTTGTGACGATATTCTGAAAGAGGCTCATAATGAACTGCATTTTTAACCCTCAAAAGTACAATTATTTTTTGAATTAACACTTCGACTTTTTTGTTTTTGGATTTTATCGGTTGAAGAAATCAACTGCTATCCGGATCACAAGGCAGCAGATGGAAAGTGTGCGAAAGTTACCTTAAGCCCGGGTATTGCGGGTCAAGCCCGTGATGATATGTTAATTCTCAATTTTCAATTCAATAATCGTTTCCGTACCGTTGTCGGGCGAGGAAGCGATATCTATTTTACCGTTACAGGAGATAACCCGGTTATTGATACTTTTCAGTCCGGAACCTCTCAAAATCGATTTCAAGTTGAAGCCGCAACCGTCGTCATGGACGGTAAGCGACACACGTTTCTCGGCTTGTATCAGTTGGACATTAATGTTTTTTGCTCCGGAATGTTTGGTGGAGTTGTTCACTAATTCGTGAGTACAATAAAAAACCACAAGTTCTATCTTCTTATCAACTCGCCTGTCTTCGCCGAAAAAATGGAAATGAACATTGGGAAACAGTCGGCAATGATCTTCCAAAGCGGCTTTCATTCCGAAACGTTCTAAAGAAGCAGGCATCATGTCGTGAGCCATACGGCGAATGGTTTCAATACATTCGTCGAGTTTGTTGCCTGCTGTGTTGTGTATATGATGTTCCGTAGTATCGAGTTCAATTTTCAGAGCCGACAACATACCGTTGATGCCATCGTGCAAGTCGCTTGCAAATCGTTTTCGTTCTTTTTCCTCCCATTCGAGGATAGCATTAGTGGCAATGAGTTGTTTTTCCAAGAGTTCGCGCCTTACTTTCTGCAAGGAAAAAATCCCGATGATAATCGCCGGCGATATGCCGACAATACCTATAATTATATATAAGATTTTTTGTTTCTCCAAAGACGATATTTGCAGGTCTTTTTTCTCGATTTCATATTTAACGGCTAAATCGGAAATCGTGTTCTGAAAACTCTTTTCGGAATACCGGGCATTCAAATCAGAATACTTGTTAAGATAGTAAACCGCTTTCTCGGTATTGTGCATGTAGATATTTGCCAAGGCAATATTCAAAACCACGTCACGCGCTTCATCGATATTGGTAGAATCGGCTTGCCAAACTTTTAGTGCTTCGGCTTCTGCTTCTGAATATCGTTTTTGCGCCAGGTAAACATCCGATAGAATCTTCCCCGCATAAGCATATAAATTTTTGTCTTTCAAGATTTCCGCCTGACTAAAGGATTTTTTGGCGTATTGCAAAGCGCGGTCGCAGTCGTTTTGTCGCAAATAAATGGTTGCAAGTAAACCTTTTGAATAACATCTGTTTATGACTCCATCGGGCAGATTTATGCTATCCGCTTTCAAAGCATACCGCAAGGCCTCATCCGGATTACCACGGTCCAGATAATTGAAGGCATATTCATTGTAAATATGCGGTATCCTCCAGATGTAATTGGAATTGTTCTCTCCGAATTGATTGCATTTTTTTTCCGCTTGTTTCAAATATTGAATAGCTGTTTCCGTATTGCCTAATCTCCGGTTAATTTCGCTTATATTAATTGAAGCCATGACGTATCTTTCAGTTTCTCCGGCATTTTCCGACATTTTCAGGACTTTCAGGAAATAATCGGTAGCTGTGATGTATTTCCCCTGTTTCGCGTATGTAAAAGCAATTAATGAAAGCGCAACTATCTCTTTTTCTTTATTTCCATGTTTTACAGCTAATTCTTTACTCTTGTCGAAATAAAAATGAGCCGAATCGTAATTGCTTTTGAAAATATACGTTACTCCCATACTAATGGAAATATCAATCAATGTTTCACTGTCATTTCGTCTGACGGCAATCTCTCGGGTTTTGTGGGCGTACACTATCGAACTATCCGGCTCAAAGTTACCATATACGTCGGCAATTTCAAGGTAGACTTCCATTTTTCGTTTTTCAGGAAGCGGTTGATTGAGCGATTGCTTCAACGAATTGATTCTGAGTTGCCAATTTCGTATAGGTTCGTCTTCATCATCGGCTGCCATCCTCCCAATGCCTGCAGATAAAAAAATGAATATAAGCATATACCGAAAATAAAAAAATATTTTCATAGCTGTATGTGATAAGTAATCCAATTATTTTGACAAAGATACAGCATTTCGGATAATTTTGCACCCTCCGAGAAGATAAAAAAAGCAGAACCGGAAGTATTTTACTTCATTTGAACCAAATGCTGCTCACAAGCTTTTTTGATCATTTCGGAAGTATTTTTAGCACCGATTTTAATGAGTAGATTTTTTCGGTAAGTTTTGATTGTATCCTCCGATCGGGAGAGCTTCTCGGCGGTTTCTTTGGTTGTATCGCCGTCGGCAATATGTTTCAATATCTTCTTTTCGAGAGAAGAATACCAGACCACTTTTTCGGTTAACTTTTTTTTCAACAGGATATCTATCTCTTCGCAAAGAAATTGTTCTCCTTTGCTCACGGTTACTATACCGGCAAATATTTCTTCGGGTTCGGCGTTTTTCAAGATATAACCAAATGCTCCGTTATGAAGAGCGCGTTTAGCGACGTTGAATTCTTTGTAGCTTGTCAACATAATGATTTTCAGTTCGGGGCAAGCTTTGGTTATTTCCTTGCAAAAATCTACTCCGTCGCCATCGGGCATTCCGACGTCGAGCAAAAGTACATCGGGTTTCGATTCGGCTAATCCCGCTCGGCAGGATTTCAAATTGTAATAGGTATCCACCACTTGAGCGGTTTTCGATTCATTAATCATCTTACTCAAGATTTTTACCACCATTTTATGATCGTCCGCAATCGATACACGTAACGGAGAATCGAGGGTAGATAATTGAAAATCATTTATTTCCATTTTCTTCTATCTTCAATTAGTATCAGACTTCAATTAGTATTAATCAGAACCTGCAAAAGTATTCTTTTTTCTTATTCGTGTCAATCCCCCAAAAGGGTGAATTTAAAAATCAACTCCCAATGCTGCTCTCGCGCCTACCAGTAATCGGTTTTTATCGTCAATTTTATAATTTACAATCCTGTATATCGGATCATACAAGTCGCCCTTATTATCCGATTGTTGCCACACCACCGAAGGTCCGACGGCTATTCGGAGATGTGTTCCTATTTGATATCTGAAGTTACCGACAAGAGATGTAAATTGTTGCCGGGTGTTTTTATACAAGTTATTATCGGAAAAACTTGCTTCGGGATTGAAATAAAGACTTTTCCCTATTGCCCATAAAGAGCCTATTCCGAGACCCAAAGCAAAATGATTATCAAAATCGGGATTATATCCGCCTTGAAAAAATGTATATAGCTTTGGAACACCGATTTTGAACGACAAATTGACGGGATAAAATTCATTGACCGAAATTTCTACGGCTCTGTAACCGCCTTTTTTCACTATCGAAACCAAACCGATAGGTATCCCTCTGATAGTATCCGCGTAGTTTACGAAACCGATTTGATATCCTTTTATGCCTTTTGCCGCTGTGTTTACGAACCCCAACTGAAATCCGTTTGCCTCTTCACGTGAAGTATTTACAAATCCTATTTGAAACCCGTTCATTTCTTCGAGTGTAGTATTTACAAATCCCATCTGAAATCCGTTCAGATTTTTAAGTGTGGTATTTACAAACCCCATCTGAAATCCGTTTTGTTCTTTAAGCGTTGAATTAACAAACCCGACCTGTGCGCCAGAAAAATTTTTTAATGTGGTATTTACAAAACCCAACTCCAATTCCCGGTGATTACCCCTTGCCAAGTTTACAAATCCGATCAACGGAAATTTAAATCCGTCGGGAACTATGTTGTAAAAAAAACTATAGATAACGACCTCTTGTTTCGTTTTTACAGTATCGTTCTGTGAGTATAAGGTATTGCATAACAACACCATTAGAATGAATGAACTTAATTTTTGCATATCTTTTTTATTTTGATTTTTTAATTTGTCGTGTATGGAAAAGCGTATCCCGACAACGGGAACGGAAGCTTATTCCGGCATGTATCGGCTGTAAAAGTAATCTGAAAAAATTATCTTTCCTAATCGAATACGAATATTTACTCAAATTTTCACCCTTTTGGGTGATTGACGGGTATTGCCGGGATTAGTAATTTTGCCAAGCGAACTGTGAAAATTGCATCAACATTTTCAAGCATTATATTAATCACTTAAATTTCAAAATCATGTTAAAATTTTTAGAAACAAAACAATTGTACACTAACCACAGCACAAATGCAATGGAGACCGGATACCGGTTCAAAAAGGGTTTATTATTGGCGTTATGCGTCATAGCCACCACTTGTTCCTGTTTTGCGCAGGATATTATTATTACGAAAGATGCAATGAGACTCAACGTAATAGTGGTGAGAACAAATCCGGATAATATCCGATACAAATATTTCGATAATCAGAATGGACCTACTTTTACGATCCTAAAAAGCCAAATCGCCTCCATCCTTTATCAAGATGGTCAAGTGGAAACATTTACGTCTGAATCAACGTCAACTGTAACCTCGCCGGTAACGTCAACTGTAACGTCGCCGGTAACGTCAACTGTAACATCGCCGGTGCAAACACAAAGATCTATTGCGGACAATTACAAGCCGGTTGCTGTTTCAAGGTCGGAGAAAACCACCAATGAAGCTTATACGGATGATGTCAGGACCAGGTGGGGTATCAAAGCAGGCATTAATATTGCAACCGTTAATTTGGATAACTCGAGCAACTCGTATTCGATGGGATCGGTCGTTGGAGTAGTAGCAGGTATAACGCTCGATCAACCATTTACGCCCACGTGGTTTTTTCATTCGGGGCTCGAATTATCCATGAAAGGCTTCGAGATGAATCCCGGAAGTAGTTCAACACTCAAGGCAACGGCGGTTTACTTGCAACTGCCTGCCGCGATAGGTTATAAATTCAACATTGGTAAAGGATGGAAATTGGAACCCCGATTGGGCCTTTTCTTTGCATCAGGGATTGGAGGCAATACAACCGCTACCACTTCAACGCAATACGGCAGCACAAAAACTTTCGACGGTAAGATACTTAATTCGTTTGACTATGGTGCTTTGTTCGGAGGATTTTTCGACAATGACAGTTTTGTCATCGGGCTGCACGGTGAATCGGGCTTATCGGAAACAAATGGAGATAATTTCAGGGTTACGGGAGCCAAAGCGCACAGCAGCAACGTTTCAATTACGATAGGGTATCTGTTTTAGAAAACAAAGAAAATATTTATTTTTATTTTCTGTCCGGATGTTGTTATCTCGAAAAAAATGAGTAATATTGTCCCCGAAAACCATCGTTGTCCAATGAAAATAACACAAAATAATATGATTTATAATCGACGAGAATTTATTAAAACTGCAGGACTTCTGTATGGAAGTCTTTTGCTGCTTCCCGGTTGCTCTTTCACTCAGAAAAAAAACACAGCTTTCACGGATGAAGAAACCGACTGCCTGATTGCCTTGTGTGAAAGGATTATTCCTGCTGATGATTGTCCGGGTGCTACTGATGCGGGGGTAATTCATTTTTTCGATAAACAATTACCCGTACTGTTTCCGAATGAAAGGGAAATGCTCAGAAAAGGGATAAGCTCTTTGCAGACTTGGTGTCGAACGAAATATAACAGAAACTTTGAAAAACTGACTACGGAACTGCAGATCAGCATCATGCAAATGATGGAAAAAAATGAAATGCCGCAAGCGCTTTGGTCCGTTTCTCCCACAAAGTTTTTTAATACGCTTCTTAATCGCACAATGCAAGGATTTTACGGTTCCCCGCGCCATGGAGGAAATAAAGATTATATGAGTTTCAGAATGTTAAAACTGGATTATCCGTTGCTGCTCGGACAAAATCGATATAAAAAATGAAAAACGAACATGTAAATGCTATTGTAGTAGGCGCCGGCGCCGGAGGAGGAATCATTGCTAAAGAATTAGCCGTAAACGGTATTTCGGTGGTTGTCTTCGAACGGGGAGAATGGCCCGATTATGACAAACATACCAACGATGAATTGATTTCGCAACGGGTTCAAGTATTGGGAAGTGCGTTTGGTCCCGATTGGAAGAAAAATCCCCGAGTTATCGCATATCCCGATGGACGTCGTGAAATAGTCAATCCTTCTGACGACCGATACAACCATAATGCCGCCTGCGTAGGTTCCGGAACAGTCAGTTATGGAGCTATGGCTTGGCGTTTTATGCCTGAAGATTTCCGGTTGAAAACTACTTACGGAGCTGTTAAAGGTTCTACCTTAGATGACTGGCCAATCACCTACGACGAATTGGAACCGTATTATGTGAAAGCTGAATGGGAAATTGGCGTTTCCGGCGAAGAAACAAACCCCTTTGCGGGACACAGAAGCAAACCATATCCCATGCCTGCATTCGAACAAAGCAAGGAAGGAAGGGTACTGTTCGATACCTGTAAACGCATGGGTTTACATCCGTTCCCTATTCCCATGTTGCGCAATTCCATTCCTTACAACGGAAGAGCCGGCTGCACCCGGAATCATACTTGTTGCGGTTATGCCTGCCCCGTGAATGCCAAAAACGGAAGCTGGAATACCGTAATTCCCATCGCCTTGAAAACAGGGAATTGTGAAGTTAGAACCGGTTGTATGGTTGCCGAAATAATTGTTGACGACAAAGGAATTGCAAGAGGAGTCAAGTATTTTGATGAAAAAGGGAAAGGGAACACGCAGACTGCCGATGTTGTTGTTGTATCGGGTGCCGCCACTGAAACAGCCCGTTTGCTTTTAAATTCAAAATCCAAGCTTCATCCCGGCGGAGCAGGAAACAATAACGATTGGGTGGGACGCAATCTCCAGGGTCATGCCTACGTCAGCGCATGCGGAATATTTGATTTTGATATCCTTGATCATCAAGGACCGGGGGCTACAATGGCTTTTTGCGACTTCAGCCACCATAACCCGGGAATTGTCGGAGGGGGCTTACTGGCAAATGAATTTTTTCAATTACCATACGATTTCACGAGAACCCGTCCTCCGGGTGAAATGCGTTGGGGAAAAGCACATAAAGATTTCCAACGCAATAACTACTACAGAATCGGACGAATGGTAGGTCCCATTCAGGAAATGCCGATGTTTGATTCGCGGGTAACGGTTGATCCTTCGGTGAAAGACTATTGGGGCATTCCGGTGGTCGCTCTTTCCGGAGGAAGGCATCCGCTGGATACAGAGCATGGACGTTTCCTGGCAGGCAAAGGGCAAGAAGTTTTGAAAGAAGCCGGAGCTTTGAAAACGTGGATCAATGTTCCCGGCTTATCTTCAGAACCGAGCGGTGGACAACACCAGGCAGGTACCTGCCGTATGGGCAATGACCCTAAGACTTCGGTAGTAAATAAGCATTGCCAAATGCATGAAATCGATAATCTGTTTGTTGCCGACGGCAGTGTGCTGGTCAACAACGGTGGATTCAATCCTGTGCTGACAATTATGGCAAACGCTTTCCGAACAGGCGAATACATAGTCAATAATTTCACCGGCATACGTTCTGCCGTTTCAAAATAATAATAATCATTTGAAAAAACCGGTCAACTACAAATGAAGAATATACTCATTATATTAACGGTCATACTATTAACTTTTGTAATTGCAATCGCGAGTTCCTATTATATGTGGAACAAGGCTGATCCCGAAAATTCCTGTGCTCGATGCCATGAGATTTCGCCGGCTCACGCTCAATGGAAAACTTCTGCTCATGCGGGAGTTCGTTGCACCGATTGTCATGGAACCGCTCTCTCCGAAGGAGTTCATTCCCTGAAGGAAAAAATGAATATGGTTTATACTCATTTCACTAAAAATGTGCGAAATGATGAAATCCGGCTCAGTGAACAACAGGTATTGGATGTCAACAATCGGTGTATTGCCTGTCATCAGGCTGAATATGCCGGTTGGTTGAGAAGCGGACATGCAGTCAATTACAGGGAAATTTTCCTCGACAGCACTCATAACGCGATGGAAAAACCCTATTGGGATTGCTTGCGTTGCCACGGGATGTTTTATGAAGGCAATATCAATGATTTGATGGCGTTGGAAGGCGATTATACGCAATGGAAAATCCGCGATGAAAAACAGGAAACGCGCTTAACAATTCCTTGCTTAGCATGCCATCAAATGCATACCGAAAATTCTCTATCCGAACGTTACATATCGATGAACGACTCAACAAGAAGATTGAATGAACGAAATCCTGTTACTGCCTTGTATATAAGAGCCGAAAAAATGTACCTGAGAGGCGATAAGCTCCCGAAAGCCCGAATGTTCAACGGAAATGAAGAAGTTAAGGTTCCCTCCGATCCCGGAACACTGCTTTGTATGCAGTGCCATGCTCCTGATTTTAAGCATAGGGCAGGAAGCGAAGACGACCGAACGGTTACCGGCGTACATGAAGGAATCAGTTGTATCGCCTGTCACCAACCGCATTCGGGAGAAACAAAAGCTTCTTGTGCACAATGTCATCCGACCTTGTCCAATGAACAGATAGAACAGGTTTTCAAACAACCGCATATCTATAACATTAAAAAACAGATCGAAGAATCGAAAGCGGAGAATTGAGACAAATTATAATCGATTATTTTCACCGGATTGGATTGCTTCAAGCTGCATTCTTCCTACGGCGTTTCGAATAATTGTTGGCACAAATTCTTGCAAGCGAGCCTGTCGATTTTCCCGGTGGGAGTGAGCGGAATCGTTTCGGTTTTCAATAGATATTTCGGTCGTTGAAACGTCGGCAAAAGGGTGTTGATTTGTTCTTGGGAAATCGTTTGTTCCTTGAGTATCAGTAAAACGACAGCTTCCCCGAATTTGGGATGAGGGAGGGAGGATATGGCAAAATCTCCGGTAATAACGGAACGAAGCGCTCCTTCAACTTCTTCCGCTTGTATTTTAATTCCTCCGCTGTTGATGATATTGTCTTTGCGTCCGAGTATGCGGAATTGTCCGTCCGGAAGCAATTCGGCAATATCGTTCGTACAGATGATTTCGTCGGCAACTCGGTAAGCTTCGATGATTAAGGCTTTTTCCGGAGAAAGTGATAGTTTGACGGATGGAAAAGGCGTATAGTAATCCGACGCTTCGGGTCCGTTCAAGCGACGAAGTGCGATATGAGAAAGCGTTTCCGTCATACCATAAGTTGAATAAACCGCGTTGGGAAACGTTTGTATCGTTTGAGCGAGTTCAGAACTGATTGACCCGCCACCGATGAGGAGTATTTCTATTTGCATCAATCGTCTTTTTTCTTCGGGAACTTGAAGCGAATTATATACCTGCATCGGCGTCATGGCGGCGAAACGCAAGGGTATTTGTACATCCGCTAAGGGATTGCCCGACGGATTGCGGATAACCAAATCCAATTCGGCGGTTAGTGCGCGAACAACCATCATTTGTCCGGCAATAAACTGCAAAGGCAAACATAACAAAGCCTTATCCCCATTCTTCAGTTTAAGGAACGAACAGGTCAATTGAGCGCTTTGAATCATTTTCTCCTTGCGGATAACAAGAAGCTTGGGCGTTCCCGTAGAACCCGAAGTTTGAACAGTCATCACCGGAGAATCGCTGAACCAGTCCGATAGAAATGTCTGCAAGTCGGGATGAGGATTTTGAATGAAAGGCGTATTTTTTTCCGGTTCATACCACAAGCAATCTTTCCGAACGAAAAGCGGCAAGTTGAAATTGTCGGTAAAAAGCTGACCTGTGCCTAAGCCTTGAGGCAGAAGATTGTTGTATGTGGCGCATCTTTGGGCGATGGCATTCAATCCGATATTGGACTCCAATGCCGAAGTCATCCACCATCCGATTCCCAGTTTTCCGGCTTCTTCAATCCATTCGTCGCAACCGCAAAAACCTCCGTGCAGCGACGGTTTAAGTATGATATATCGTGGGTGAAGAGCAGTTAACAATCGGCGTTTATCTTCCGGGCGGTGAATGCCTATTAATTCTTCGTCCAATGCAACCGGCAAAGCGGTTTCGGCTATCAAATGCGCCATCGCTTCCGGCTGACCCGCACGAATCGGTTGTTCAATGGAATGAATATCCAATTCGACTAAACGTTTTAGTTTCTCGGGAGCATCCTCCGGAGAGAAAGCTCCATTGGCATCTACGCGAAGTTCAAGGTCATTCGCAGTAAAATGATTACGGATATACCGCAGCAAAGCCAATTCATCCTCAAAACCGATAGCGCCGATTTTCAATTTGAGGCACCGAAAACCGGCGGCTAATTTGGTTTCGATTTGTTTCAGCATATCGGAATAATCGCTCATCCAGATAAGACCGTTAATCGGGATACCTGCTTCTCCTCGTGAAAACGGGGTGTTCCACAAGGCGAAACTTCCGGCTTCGAAATGCCTGACAGCGGTTTCCAATCCGAATAAAATGGAAGGATAGGGGCGCAGTCGTTCGGTGTCCAACAGTTCTTTTTGTTCCAAACTGCGGCAGGCATCGGTAAGAATTTGTTCGTAATTCGGTAAAGCGTCGCAACTTAAGTCGGGTAGGGGAGCACATTCCCCCATTCCCAAGCGTTCGGGTTGTTCATCGGATCGAATTTTTACATACCAAACGTCGCGAAAGGGATACGTGCCGCGAGATGTTCGCGCCGGTTGTTTGAAATGCAATCGGCATTTAACAAACGAACATTGAAATAAATTCATGATTAAGGAAACTTCGGATATTGTTTGAAATTCGGCTTTCGCTTTTCTAAAAAGGCTTGTTTGCCTTCCTGCGATTCATCGGTTAAATAATACAGCATAGTTGCATCTCCTGCAAGCTCCTGAATCCCGGCTTGTCCGTCTAATTCGGCGTTTAATCCCGCTTTGATCATTCGCAACGCCAACGGACTGAGCTGCATCATTTCTTCTGCCCATTGAACATATTCGTTTTCCAATTGATCCAAAGCTGTGACTTTATTAACCAATCCCATTGCAAGAGCTTCTTGTGCATCGTATTGTCGGCAGAGAAACCATATTTCCCTCGCTTTTTTCTGTCCGACTATACGAGCCAGATACGAGGAACCGAATCCTGCATCGAAACTGCCCACTCGAGGACCCGTTTGCCCGAAACGGGCATTCTCTGATGCAATAGTCAAATCGCAAACCACGTGCAAAACATGTCCTCCGCCGATGGCATATCCGTTGACGGCAGCGATAACCGGTTTAGGAAGCGAACGAATTTGTTTTTGAACATCCAGAACGCTTAGCCTCGGTACACCATCTTTCCCGATATAACCGCCTCGCCCTTTGACATTTTGGTCACCTCCGGAACAAAAAGCTTTATCGCCTGCTCCGGTAATCACCACTACACAAATTTCGGCATCCTCCCGGCAAATGCGGAGGGCATCGCTCATTTCGCCGGTGGTGGTGGGTGTAAACGCATTGCGGTAGCGTTCGCGGTTAATCGTAATGCGGGCAATCCCGTTATAATAATCGAACAAAAGATCCTCATATTCTCGGATGGTTTTCCATTGTCTTGACATGATAATAATTGTATGTTATAAATTTACATTATGCCATACAAAAATAGTTCATTTTTTCCGGTTTCCAAAATGAGGCATCATCAAAAGCACGCCCATAACGCAGATTGTTAAGATTTACACAGATTTAGAGAGTGTTATATTCTTGATTATAAATAAAATCTGTGTTTATCTGTTTTATCTGCGCTATCTGCGTGCCAAAAGACTTTTAATACAGCATCCTCACGATGCACGTACAATATCTCTGCCGTGTTTCAAGGAATTACCAGCGTTTGCAATGATTTTGCCGGCATCTTAAATTCCGCTGTACAATTGTTCAGACGAATCTTTGGCGTAGCTTCTTTTTCTGAAGTATTGAGAACAACAACAATGATTTCTCCGTCGGGGTTTCTGAAAGCAGTTGCTTTAACGGCATCGTTGTATGTGCTGCAACCGATTCTGACCGCTCCGCGCTTGATGAATTTACTGAAATGACCATAGGTATAAAAAAGCGGTCCGATAATAAAATCCTTAGTATCTGCATTTACATATATCGGCGCCGAGCAGCCTGTCGATCGGTTATGATAGGGTCCGCCGGTTTTTACATCAACAATCATATTCCATCCCAAGGCAGCCGACATAAAATTATTGAAATTCATAATCGTTTCTTTGGCATAGTGTTCTACGGCATTCCAATTCATTTCCGCTCCCAAAGTTTCGTCACCGCCGCTATTTTCGGAGGCTATCAACGGTTTATCGGGAAACAATTCGTGCGTCATTCTCAAATTATCGAAATGGTCGCCCGCATACCAGTGAAAGGCTATACCCCAGATTGCTTTTTGGGCGCCCGGAACCGACAGCGATTCTTTTGCTCGTTCCGATACGCGTTCTTTATTGTGGTCCCAAATCATGATTTTTGTATCGCCAAATCCGTTATGGTCAAGGGTTGGACGAAGAAATTTAACAGCAAATTCACCTTCTTCTTTGCCCGTCCAAATACAACTTTCCCAGGTTTGCACCGCTTTGGGTTCATTTTGAACGGTGACACCGAAAAAGTCGATGCCTTCTTTCTTAAATTCTTTCAGATAAAGCGAAAAATAGTTTGCCCAAGTTTGATAATATTCCGGCAAAAGACGACCGCCGTGAATAACGCTTTTGTTGTCTTTCATCCAAGCGGGCGGCGACCACGACGAAGCAAAAAGCAATAAATCGGGATTAACATTGCGCGCCGCTTTAATCATCGGCAAAACGTATTGCCTGTCTCTGTCGATGGTAAATGTTTTTAGATCGACATCGCCGTCTTCTACATAAGTGTATTCAGACAACGAGAAATCGGCGGAATTGATGTGCGTGCGGCAAAAATTCAAACCAATGCCGCTTTTACCGAATAATAACTCGGCAACTTTTTGTTGTGAATCGGGACTTAACAGCGAAAAATTGTATCCCGACGTTTCAGTAAATGCAGCGCCAAAGCCGAATACTTGTTGATATTTGAAATCGGGAAAGATGTTAATCAACAAATTTTCGGTTTCAATATCTTGTTTGAAAACAACGTCCTTTTGTTCGACAAGCATATTTGTCGAATCTGCCGAACTCGTAAAGATTTTCACTTTTTTGCCCTCGGTTTGAGTTTGAACGTCCTCTTTATTTTCCGTGGAAACGGAACTTTTGTTTCCACAGCTTGAAGCCATGAAAAACAAGATCATACTTAATGTTATTGCTATGCTCTTTTGACTTGCAAAAAGATTTTTGAATGTATTACTCATGATTTATAATTTAGTTTAAAGATTGATTTTCACTTTTCCATATATTATTGAATGATTCGGGCAGGGTTTTAAGCGAACCGGTATGCGAATCCCTGCTTGTGTGAGGACCTCCCAAACCATTGATGATGTGTTCGATTCCTCCGTCGGTAGATAAGTTCACCGTAAACGGATACCGGATGACAATATCACCTTTTTTCGGTGTTACGATAGCATTCTCAAGCAACACGAAATCCTTTGTCCTGTTGAATACGCTGTAAACTCCGACTCCGTATGCTTCATGTTTTTTCACGGAATCTGCCACGCGGTAGGCTGCCCAGCCATTCCCGTTTCCATCGGGACCTATCCAGTCTTTCTGCGTCGGGACATCGTATGCCTTCTCGTTTTGGTAGAAATACATACGTCCGTTTTCACCTTTCCAGTAAGTATCGTATTTTTGGTAATGCTCTACAAACAAGCCGTAGATGGTCACATCATTGCCGTTTACAATCAAGCCGTAATCCGCTTTGTTGAGTTCCCATCCGACTTTGCCGCCATGGTCGGCACGCCATATCCAGAAATGGTCGCCAATGGTGGAATTGGCGTTTATCTCCAATGATATGTCGGCAGTGCAAGGAAGCGGAGTATCCTTTCCACCCACTCTGAAGAAAAGGTCGCTGAGTACAATAGGATTTTTGGAAAGGTCTTTTTTTGAACCTCTTGATCCAATTTGGAGCAGCATTTTCGAGCCTCCCGTATCGGTTTTCTTGTTTAATCCGGATCCCGCATCAAAAATAAGTCCGGCTATTCTTATGCCTTCAAGGTCTGCAACATGCATTCCGTCATTGCCGTTTTTCGGATGTATGGTTGCCATACCGAGCCCCAATATGACTGTCCGGGCTTTTTTTACCTCAATGGCTTTGGTGACTTCATATATTCCGGGCGTGAACAGGATATGTTTCCCTTTAGAGAGCGCCGCATTAATCGTCTTTGCATTATCCTTGTCGCTATGAGCAATATAAAAATCGCTCAAAGGAATGACTTTCCCGTTTTCGGGTTTACCTTTGTTCCACGAAGCACCGACAGCATTTTCTTCACGATCGGGAACGAATACGAAATAATCGCCGTTATCGAAAAACAGAAACGGTTTTTCGTATATTACGGGAGTAGTGTCAATAATGGTACGATTGTCTTTCATCTCTATCTCGCCTTTATTTCCCAGCGATACCAAATTCCAGTTAACGCCTTTGAAGTTGGTTTCATTGTTGCGGATAAAGAACTGCTGTTGAGTGGAAGAACCCGTAGTGCCCGTTATTATCGAATTTGCCAGAAATCCGCCGCTCGCCCATCCGCCCATATCTAAGTTGAGATCGCCTGCAATCATCATGCGGCGAATGGGAGCTGCTTGGGAAATACCGTATATCAGCTTTTCCCCGTCTTTGTTAAGAAGAGAAAGATTTTCTATGGCACGCCAGAAGTTGCATGTAGCGTTCTTGTTCCGCAGCCAGTCGGTGGTGACATATACCTTGTCGATCTTTGTATCGATCGGAAGTTTACCGAGTCCTGCCACTTGCATATAGAATCCGTTTTCGAATTGCAACCAATCGTAGTTGCCGGGCTTGAACAAAAATGCCACGCGCTTATCGGTAAATTGGGAAATCCTGCCGTTAGCCATTTCTTTGGTAATCGTTTCGATAAGCTGTTTCATGTCCTCTCTCGAATCGTTGGGATCGAAAATGTAAGTATCATTGCCGAACAATTCCGACTCAAGCGATTGAGGAGCGGATAATTCATCCTCCTTACCGGCTGTTATGGGAGCTATTTTATAATAGGCATATTTACCGTCCTTGTCAAAGAAAGAGGTTTTCTTTACAGGTGACACGTCCATCAATTGATAATTGCCGAACCTGCCGGTAGAACGATACAGATTATATCCTTCGGCTCCTTTGACCGGCGACCAGGATAGTTCCACGCCGTTTTTCTGTTGCTTGAAGCTTAGCGTCAGGGGTGATGCAAAAATCCTCATAACACTGCTTGACAGTATTATGAGGAGAAAAACTACTCCTGCCTTAATAATAATAATAAAAAGGTTTGTCTTAGCATGTGTTTTTTTATCTTTCATAATATATGATATTAGTTATAAACTGAGGTCATCTTATGGAGACAGGAATTATTCATGCAAATATAATCACTATTGTTGAGAAAAAAATGATTTTCATTACTACTAAAATACATCAATAGACAAAAAAACTACGTCAAAACTACGCAAGAGGAGAGAATTTCACGACAATTGATAATTTCAAAATTTAGGAAGCGCATGATAATATTCTTTCAGAAGCAGGATATCTTCCTTTTGATCGGAAAATACCTCCAACAGCAAAGGTTGAGGGGTGGGTTCCAATTGAGTGAAAACAATCAGGGCTTCCGTCAATTCATCGTTGTTGTGTGCCGGCATATAGTTAAATCCGCTTTCGACAGCCCGGCTTTTTGCAGATGTAGTGTGTGTACCCGTAATGAATCGGCGTGTCTGTTCCGTCATAGTTAATCCCGGCAGTGAATAAAATATTTCTCCGCCGCCATTATTAAGTAACAGGATGCGCAAGTTGTTTCGAATGTATCCGTTCCAAAGTGCATTTATATCGTAAAAAAAACTGAGGTCGCCGATTATGATGAAATTAAGTTTATCGGAAGCCGAAGCGTAACCAACGGCTGTGGACAATGAACCTTCGATTCCCGATGTTCCCCGATTACAGAAAACATCGATGCCACTCGGTACGGAATATAATTGAGCGTATCTCACAGGAGAACTGTTGCCGAGATGCAATACCGACTTCGGCGGCAATCTCTTCAGAAAAGCGCCGATAGCTGCCTGTTCCGAATAGGGAAATTGCGGTTCGGGAATCAGGTCGGAAAGGATCTTCCATTGGGATGGATAAGTTTTTAATTTACCGGGAAGTGCAGCGATTTTTTGTAAAAAAGAATAGGGTTCCGTTTCGATAATGGTTGTTACAGCGCCAAATAAATCAACGACTTCACCGCCGGCAGATATATGCCAATGGGCTTGAGGCGGATATGTCCGGAGGAATTTCTTCAAACGTTTGGATAGTATGTCTCCCCCGAAAGTGATAAGCAAATCGGGGATCAGTTCTTTACGACGTTCCACAGACAAAGCGTACAAAACCGTATCAATGTTTCGTAGTGCAAGCACAGAATGACTCAAATTACCGATATGTTCCGTAAAAATGACAAAACGCTTATTCAACGCTTCTCCTGCTGCAGTATCTAAGAAACTATATGCAGGCATTTGCCCGACAATCAGCATACACCGGTCGTATGCACTCAGGCGAGAAATCAACTTGTCCGTATTTTCGTTTGGCGAATCGAAAGATTGGAAACGCTCAATCATTCTCACGCCTGGTATTTCCTCGCCGCCGGTCCGAAACAAAGGTTCGGAGATCGGAATGTTGATATGTACAGGTCCTCTGCCGTGATGGTTTGATTCCAACAGCGCTTCGTTGATTAAACGATTGCAATACCATTCATCTTCTTCGTTTTGTATTTCCGGCAACCCGACCGATTTTTTAACCAATGAACGAAAAACGTCCGGTTGAGGAATCGTTTGACCGTCGTTTTGTCCGATCCATGCGGTTGGTCGGTCGGCTGAAACGACAATTAGAGGTATTTGTTGATAAAAAGCTTCGGCAACAGCAGGATGAAGATTCAGTAAAGCAGTACCCGAAGTACAACAGACAACCACCGGACTGTTGCTTTGTAAAGCTAATCCCAAAGCAAAAAAGCCGGCGCTTCGTTCGTCCGTTATGGCATGGCAAGAGAAAAACGGGTGGTTTACCAGGGTTTGTGTAATGGGAGCATTTCGGCTTCCGGGACACAAAACCGCTTGATTGATTCCGTGCGCTTTGAGCAAAGCGACTAATTGAAGAATATTTTTTTTTTCGGAATACATCGGAAATATTTCTATTCAATGATGCGAAGCATGGTCTGTAATTTATCTTCGGTTTCCATCCATTCTTCGTGTAAATCGGAAGAAGCGACCAACCCTCCGCCGGCATAAAGCGTCAAATGTTTGTTTTCGATTTGCATACAACGAAGATTGACGTATAAATCGGTTTGTCCTTTCGGCTTGAGCCGACCGATAAATCCCGAATAATAGCGGCGATCATAACCTTCGTTGTCGCAAATAAATCGAAAAGCTTTTTCTTTCGGGAGACCGCAAACAGCCGGCGTTGGATGCAATGCGTTCAACAATTCGCCCAAGGATTGATTATCGGGCAATGAAAAACGAAAATCGGTTTTCAAGTGAGCCAATTCACCGGCTTGCACACCGGAAGGACCTTCTTCTTCGGGGCAGATATCAAATGAATGCAAGCAATGACGAATATAATCGGTAACCAACTGCTGTTCTTCCCGTTTATTTTCATTCCACGTATTGGGCAATTGTCCGTTCCCGATCGGTTGAGTGCCTGCCAATGCCACTGTAAGCCACCGGTTTTCCTTGCCCGACAATAAAACTTCGGGCGTACTTCCCAGCCAGGTTCCCGTTTGCGGGGTGTGAAACAAATAGACGTAAGAACGGATGTATCGTTTGCATGCCCGGTAAAAAACCGTCGAAGGAGAAAAATCGTCTTTCCGCGGGACGATTAAGCATCGTGACAAAACTAATTTCTCGAAAGCTTTTTCCGCCAGCGCACGGGTAAATGTATTAAAAAGCGATTCGTAAGTAGCGGAAGGTTCTTTTCGGATAATTTCATTTTTCCCCGTTATTGCTGCCACATCCGGTACTTCAAAATTGCGTTCTTCTTCAGTTTCTATTAAAATAGCGGGGCAAGCGTCCGACGCCCGGAAAGGAGCGATTACAAATCCGTTTTGTTCGTTCAGCGATTCTCCGGCAGAAAAAATACGGATCGTCGCGTCGGTATATCCGATAGAATGAAAATGGTTTTCACCGGGAAGCCGGTAAACGGCAAAAGCCCGGTTTTGCCGGATTAAGTCGTCTATTTCAGACTCGCCTTTCAACTCCTAAATTTTATTTCATATTATGGAAGACATTTTGCACGTCTTCGTCTTCTTCAAATTTTTCCAGCAGTTTATCCAATCCTTGTCGTTGTTCGTCGGTAACTTCTTTATAATCGTTTGGAATCCACTCAAATTCAGCGCTATGGATTTCATATCCGTTTTCTTCCAGGTATTTTTGAATTGCTGCATATGCATGAAATTCTCCATACAGTAAAATCACTTGTTCTTCGTCGTCGTATTCAACTTCATCTACGCCGAAATCAATCAATTCCAATTCCAATTCTTCCAAATCGACGTTCGCTTTCGGCGTGATTTTGAACACGCAATTATGATCGAAAAGGAATTGCAAACTTCCGCTTGTTCCCAAAGAGCCGCCGTATTTATTGAAATAGCTGCGGATATTGGCAACCGTTCGCATATTGTTATCCGTGGCGGTTTCCACCATCATCGCGATTCCGTACGGACCGTATCCCTCGTATATAATCTCTTTGTAATCTGCCGCATCTTTGGAAGTTGCCTTTTTTATTGCTCTTTCCACATTTTCCTTCGGCATGTTTTCTTTCTTGGATTGTTGAACCAGAACACGCAAACGCGGATTGGTATCGGGGTCGGAACCGCCTTCTCTGGCGGCAATTGTGATTTGTTTACCCAACTTGGTAAATACGCGGGCCATGTTGCCCCATCTTTTCAGCTTCGTCGCTTTTCTGTATTCAAATGCTCGTCCCACAATGTTTAATTATGAATTATGAATTATAAATTATGGATATTTAACCACTAAAGGCACACAACTTTCTACATGCACATACATTGTATTCTTCATGCCGCAAAAGTACAAAAATTATTTCAAATTGAGCGGCATTGCCGTAAAATGCTTGAAAGAAACAGTTGCATGATTGAATTTACCGGCAGACCCTGATTATTTTAGCAATTCGACTAACTTTTCTTTCAAAGTATCCATATCCAATCCTCTTTCGATAATATTTCCTTCCGGATTGATTAAAATAGTAAGCGGAATAAATTGTACGGCATATAATTTTGCCCCTTGCGAATTCCAAAAATCGCAATCGGATAGTTGCGGCCAAGTAATATTCAAGGCGTCTATTCCTTTTATCCAGGAGTCTTTGTCTCTATCGAGCGAATAACCTACAATTTCAAAATTTTTATCCTTGCAGGAAGCATACAGTTCCACTAAAGCCGGCATTTCTTTGCGGCAATCGGGGCACCAGGAAGCCCAGAAGTCCAATAATACGTATTTTCCTTTTCCGACATAATTTGCCAACTCATCCGTATTTCCCTTCGGGTCTTTGGATATAATATTGGTAAAAGGATTTCCGGGAAGCGTGCTTTTCATACTGAACAGCCGGTCAGTAGCATTTTTATAAGCGTCGGTTCCCTTGAATGCCGGGTCGGTAACCGCTTGCACAACCGATTCCAACTGGTCGGGATTTAGACGGCGAGTCCACCGGCTTTCGGAGAATATGTTTTGAGCAAAAGCAGTATTGATATTGTTTTTGAAAAAATTGGCATAAACCGCTTTGGTTTTTTCGAATAAGGAATCGGATACTTTTTCTGAATATGCCTTCGCTTCCTCTGTTAATCCGGCTTTCATTTCCTGTTCATATTTATCGTTAAATGCGTTATACGCTTCTTCCGCCGCAGTGCAGGCTTGATAGTCTTTTTCCGGATTTTTGGCTTTACAAGATACACATAAGAAAGCCATAACAAGTAAATACATTAAAATCTTCATATCTGTTTTATTTTTATTAAGTAGGTCGGCGGCGTTACCGCCGCTTTCCCCTTTAAGAACCGTACGTGCGACTTTCACCGCATACGGCTCAAGTGATTACTAAGTATAATTCTCACAAAATTACACCAGTTCAACGATTTTTGCAAACCTTAGTCCGAAAAAGTTAATAAACGACTCGGGGCGCAGAACCTTCAAAGCCTTTCGGCTTCTTCCGGCTTCCGAAGAGGTCCACTTAATTTTATCCACTCCGGCGGTTCTTTTTCCTTTATTGGACGTTACTCTTTTTACTGCCAATGCTTTGGCATCAAAAGAAGTAACAAGAATACGTTGCAGGTATTTTACCTTTCCGTATCTCTTTTCCTGTTGAGCCTTTACAATCCTTGCCTGAAGCTTTTTCAACCTGTGTTCGCATTTGTTCCACTCTATTGCAGTCCAATTGCTTATTACAGACTGTGAAGACGCGCACTTCGTTTTCACTCCGTTCCATTGCTGTTTCTTCATCCGAAAGTTCTCCTGCCTTCTTGTAACGAATCACCACGTGGAAGTCTGCCCGGTTGCCCGACGGAATAATGTTTCAATCCCTGTCTTCCCCATTACAGGGAAGCATTCGCTTTTTCCAAATCTCATACCCTCCTCCCTTTCGGCTTTCCTTACGGTCGGCTTACCCCGCGAGCGGGGAGAAATAAGGGCTTACCAAGTTCCGTATAAGCAACTGACTCCCGGATTAGAACCCGCCCATCTGCCGGCAGCGCTTTGTCCGTGTAACCCTTCAATAAAGAGGATTAACCGGCTGCTTACCTTTTGGTCAAGGCTTATCAGCATCTTTAGCCTTTTCTTTGTTACGACAGTGCAGCGATTCACTTATGTTGTTCATCCCGGAAAGCCTTGCCCCTTAATCGCCTGATGCCGACAGTAGTTGTCTCCCCTCACGGTTCTGACTTCTTGCTAAACGGAGACTTTGTCAAAGAGGCTTCACACCACCGGATTACTCCGGTCGCACGCTCTTTTAGGCTACTGTTAACGGAATAACAGGTTCAGACACGTTCGCTGAACTATAGTTTATACGACTTCTTGTCGCACTCAATATGCAAAGATAAAAAAAAGTTGAGAAATTCTATTTTATTTACATATAACTAATGTTTCGCACTTCATTCTACCGGACTGACAAATAAGATACAACAAGGATTAAAGAATCCGGAACGGATTCGATATGGGTAGTCCGACGTGAAACGTCGGGTTAATGGAATAAACAAACTACCCACAAGCGGCGAAGCTCCGATATATTTTTGTTTCATGCCGTAGTAATCAAACATTTTTCATCAAATATGTTATTTTTGCGAAAAACATCTTTTCGGATAAAAAATTTGATAACATGAATGTTATTTCGAGGCTTCGCCGCTTGGGTGCGGTTTATTCATT
>Ga0123354_10001790_pt1 | contig 27076 bp, 13 predicted proteins | sample TergutLab28metaG_2_FD_97872 | JGI IMG/M metagenome (GOLD analysis project Ga0123354, IMG submission 97872) | Labiotermes labralis P4 segment gut microbial communities from Petit-Saut dam, French Guiana - Lab288 P4 | ecosystem: Host-associated > Arthropoda: Insects > Digestive system > Gut ... | reverse complement strand
GTTTTCCTTTAAAGTATGTATACCTCCTCCCAGTATATTAACATCATCGGCATAAGCCATAAGCTGATGTGTACCATTTAGTTTCAAGCCCTCCTTGTTTACCTGAACCCTCCTAATGGCGTACTCTAAAGCGAAGTTGAAAAGCAGTGGTGATAGAGCGTCTCCTTGTTTCAGACCGTTCCTAATAGGGAACCTGTCAGATACATTCTTGCCTACCCGGACTCTGCTATATGTTTCAGTCAGACTCACTTTATTAACCTCACCAGTTTCTTAGGGATACCAAACTCAATGAGAATCTTATATAATACCTCCCTCCTAACTGCAACATAAGCTTTCTTGAAATCTATAAAAAGCTGATGAACTTCTTCATTGTACTCCCATTTTTTCTCTCAAGTATTTGGCGAATGCAGAATATATGACCAATCGTCGACCTGTTGTGTCGAAAACCACATTGATGATCCCCGATAATTTCCTTCGCATATGGAGTTAACCTTGAGATCAAGATGTTAGATAAAATTTTGTAAGTGGATGGCAAAAGTGAAATGCCCCTATAATTATTACAATCTGTTTTATCCCCCTTCTTATGAATAGGTACTATGGTCGACTCCTTCCACTCTCCAGGCAATTTCTCCTTCTTCCAAATAGAAGTGATAAACTTATGAATCTCTCCGCAAGTTTTTCCACCCCCTGCTTTAATCAGTTCTGCCGGTATTTCATCAATACCTGGCGATATGTGGCTTTATAACTTGCCGATAGCCAACTCAACCTCAAAAGCACTTGGCTCAGGTACCAGTGGTTCTGCTGTGTGTATTTCTGCCTGCCCAACATTCTTAACCCCCAAGCACATTGAATAACTGGGAGAAATAGTTCCTCCACCTAACCACAATATTGTGGGAGTCTGCAACCAGGTCACCTTTCTCATCCTTAACTATATTACATCTAGGCTGGTACCCCTTCTTAAAGTCATTGGTGCCCCTATACAAATCCTTAATGTTGTTAATCTTGCTGTTAGCTTCAAGTTCCTCAATTTTAGCTCTCAAACATTCCTTCTTTTTATTCCTGAAATAATCACACATATCAAACGTGCAGCTTTTAGTTAAAATACAACATTTAAAACTTTGTTATAAACTAAAGGCACAGTTCGTTGTTAGTTACAAGTTGTCTGCATGTACAATTGGTTCCTTGTTATACAAATATCTATTTCTTGTTGATCCGAATTGGACACGGCCTACAAATGTAAACATTATCCATTAGTTGTGTATAAGATTTCTTGGCGTAATATATATTAAAGTGTGCATTTGTACTTACCCCGTATGTTGCGTCTTCTTTGTAGTGTACTAGGGGACTGTGCGTTGCCGTAGTTGTATCGATCGGGTTTGTGTACCTGTGTCGTGTTGTTGGCTTACTTTCGTTACAGTAAAGAGTGGGTTAAGATCAAGGATACGTTGTACTTCAATCAGTAATCCTTCTTGTTGGTCTATTTGTGTATAGAAATTTTTCCAGTTACGAAGTCTTGATCCTTTTCCACATGATTTTATCAACGTAATGGTTCAATGGATGGATCCGTTTTCGTGTCTACTGTTTAGTCCGTGTAGTGCGTTATCTGATTTGGAATTATTGGTTCTTAGCTATCTATTGTGTTCGGAAAATCTGGCTCTTAAAAAGGTCTACCTATCTGACCTCGTATGCATGCTTTCTCCCAAGTTTGACATGTCAGTTTGTGAAATCCATTGTTTGGGTACGTGTGTTTAGTTTGTTGAACAATGTGCCAGTTGCTTTAAACGCAATACGTATTGGTTTACGTCTAAACAGGTTGGTTATCTTTCGGATTAATGCACTGTGGTATGTAAAAGTGACCCACGTTTGGGTTTGTTTTGTTTGGTATCACAATTATTTATGGCGTATCTTGTTGGTGAAGTCCAAGTTTATTTTTGTGATTAGATGTTTTGGATAACCATTATTTTTGGTAGATTTGTAGGATGGTGTCCAACTTGTAACCAACAACAAATTATACTACCATTTTATATTTTAAATATTGTATTTAAACTAAAAACTGCACACTTAATGTGTACGATTACTGTAAAACTATTTTACTGGTGTATTTTTTAACGAGATTGGTGTAAGCTCCCTGAAGAAGGCGATTACACCAAACATGTAGGAGCAAGTTAATAATAAACACAATATACAGAACAGTGCATTTGTTGGTACTGATAAATTTGTACTTCAGTGCGCAATACACGTAATGAATAATTTGACAATGAGTCCAACTGTAGTCTGAACAAAGTACGATGGTCCAGAAAATTTTAAATGTACTGTTCCACCGACTGGCAAAATCCATCAATTAAATCAAAGACAATCTTCAACTCCTTTCTTTCAGCTGTAACTGGTCAAATGGCTTCGCTTGTTAGAAAGAAACATATTACATTTAAATTGTAGTAAATACTACGCTTCAGTTCCTAGCAGACGGACTTGCCTGCAAGCATAATCTTGAGCGTGTAGGTCCATCTGCTAACTTAATCCCGCAAGCCAATTTGCCGACTCACTTGTAAAATAAACTGAGCTATAAAACCATATGACAGAAATTTGATTAATTATTTTGTAAATTGTATTCTATTCCTACTACCATTACTACTGTTGACACAATTACAAGCACTACCACCACTGCTACATAGAATGGAGCCCTTCTTGTAGTTAAAATAAAGCAAGATAATGAATTTTTAAAAACGTATGAAAAATTTGAAGGAAATGTTCTAAAATAATGTGGCAACCATGACACTATATGTTTCAATATTTCTAGGAAATTATTACATAAAAATATTTTCAGAACTGACTAGTTATGCTAAAAAATGAAATATTCAGCATAAACATAATAAAGAAAAAGAAAAATATCATCTATCACAACTAACACCCTTCATTATGATAGAAGGCACCTTTCTTTCTCTTTAACATCATCATTGCAACAGTATGAACCAAACTAAGCTCAAACACAATACTGTACTAAGAAGGTATACACCATATGTATCAATCAAACCTACAATCTAAACTATAAAGGTAGTATTGTATTGTATTGTATACAACTTTTAATATTCCACTTCATCCGTATTTCACGCAATTTTAATAAGAAGTAACACTTATACATTACTTCCTTAATGTGGACTTGTGGAATTGTGTGACCCTGAAAATGACCTATGTATCGCTCCAAACATGTTGTGCTTTGAGCTACATAAAATCTGTCGTCTAAATATAGTTGTTTTTGACTGATATATATATATATTAAATTAGCATAACAAAATGGGATGTCACATATAAAGATTACTTTACTAAGAATGATGAAACCTTTCATTATGATGGCTCAAAGTTGTGGTCTCGAGACTCAATCATCAGACTGCCAAACATTAAATATGAACACACACCACTATATGTATACGCTTTGTAAATTCACTTTCACTGGTTTTTTTTTTTTATTACTAGTGGGATTAAAAATAAAACTATTAGTTTCACAGGATCTTAGAAATTAAATGTATGCACTTATTTCATTAGTACCTATTAGATTTAATATGGCACTTGTCATCTTAACAAGCACTTGTTTTTTGTTTCATTAGTGGAAACTAAGTGCTTTTGTTGACTGTGATAATTACTTTGACAGTGTAACTGGCAGGGTGCTAACTTACAGCAGGAAACAGCGATGACTGCAGCCTTCATTGTTCTGAACTCAGGTAGAACTGCTGCTATACCAAGAAGCAGACCTTTTTGTATTCAAGAGATTTCTATTCTCTGTGCTAGTGGAAATTGTTATCTGCAGCAGAGTGCTGATGAATTTAGGAAGTTTCTATTCTTGAGAAACAGGATATCCTTTGAGGTTTCCTTCTCTTCTCTTTCATATCCTTTCATATCGAAAATGAACCCCTGGTTTTATCCAAGATTCTGAGGATAACATTTCCCGTGCATTCTGCGCAATTCCACATTAATAATTGGTTTTTGTATCAATTCATCATCTATAAAAACAATTAATCTGAGGTTATGGAAAGTAGTAGTCCCATACTACTTACTGTATCTGGTAGAGAGTCAGGTTTTTGCTGACATTCGGCTTAATAACAAATACAACAATTTTAAACTGAGCAAGGTCATGTACAATTCAAGTGTAGTGTGCAAGCAAGCAAGCAAGAGGTTTCCTGACTATGGCTATATAACAATTTTAGTTTCAGCTTAGTTACAGGTCGATAATGTTCCCTTTAAAGTAGTCCCCTTCAGTTTTATAAACTGGGCCAAGGACTCCCGCTGCTGGATGCATCTTGGAAGCTCGTATTTTGTGATGCTGTCCAGCAACACCTACAGTTTAGCTTAGATCTCTGCAATATACTAAAATCTTCGTCCTTCATTGGATTTTCATCTTTCGGATGAGAAATACCTTGGAAAAAAGTTTGTGGTCGATATTAAGCAGGGAACAAATTTGGCAGCAATCCACCTCATGCATAAAATTGGTTAAAATGTGTCAGAGTGCACCATATGATAGGCACAGAATGTTACAAACATCATTAATCATATCACCCATTAGCGACAAGAGTGTCACAACTCAAAGTTTGGCATTTTTTAGTTATTGGTATAGAAAGAAACGTTTGCAGATGCACTTTTAACAGGTATAGTGTCATAATTAGGGTTTGCAAAACTTGCCGCTGGAGAGCAGTTGGGTCGTTGTTGCACTCATAGTAAATGATAGCACTTCAAAACCTTTAAACATTTCTCCTGAAAAATCGCAAATTTTGAGTTGTGACACTCGTCACAAATGAGCGACATATCATGTGTCATTATGGATGACTTGACGCACTTTTTCCAATTTCCATCCATCTGACCTGATGATAGGCAACCTGAACATTCTATGTCCTCAAATGAAGTCTGGCCATTCATGTAAAGTGAATAGCATTCGAAGGTTTGCATTCTAACAACAGTATGAAGAAAGGCTTATTAAAATATTCTGCAAGTCTCAAGCTGTTTTGTCAAGGTTGACATAAAACTTGATGCATATTCCATTCCTTAAGTCTATCATTTCACATGGCTACAGTGAATGCAGAAGACAAAAATGGCACAAAAATCTACTGTTACAGAAACAGTCATCACACTAATTCACAGTAAATAAACACAGCAGTACTTAGTCCCATGTAGCCATAGTGCATCTGATTACCTCTCCACACAGCCAGTCTGGAAACTTTTGGATTGTATTTTACAAAAGCTATTTCTTTAAAAGTACACCACATCAAACAGTTTTAAATTCTTATACATCATTGTAAGACATGTTTCATATCACTTACCCATTTTTTGTATGGCTGTGATGACCATTTTTAAACAAATTTGATGGGTTTCAATTGCAGTTTCATGTGAAGTACAGATTTTAACTGACCAATACAAACCCAAATACAGTTTTCCATTAACCTTAACTGTATACCTACAATAACAACAATGCAAATCTGCTATGTTTTATACTGACTAAATATGCAGACGCATGTTATTGTACTTCTCTCAGTTGCAACCATACTGGCATACTGTAAAGTTTGAAAACCAGAAAGTATGTTATGTTGTTGTTCACAGATTAAATACAGATGTAAATGTTAACACAAGGTGAGACCATGAAATATTTCATGCTTGTACAGAGTGGTGGTGACAGGCAAGACCACAAGAACACATGCTTAAATAGATTAGAAGTGACTAGTGAAACTGCAGTGTTACATTCTCAGAGCACAGGTGAGAGGTGAGAGCCCAGTTACACATGCGTAACCTGTAAGGACTCCGTCTGTCTCTTTAAGCCTAGGCAATTTTATCCCTAGGCAGTCCACTGTGGACTGAAGACAAAGACTACCACAATCGTGGGATTAAATCAGTATGGTGGGAATACAGATCTTTAAATGCCTGGTACTATGAAGGCAAAACAATGTAGCAGTGACATGTGAAACCATAACACATTCTTGAATAGTGTGGTGGTGACAGACAGTAACACACCTTCAAAAGTATAATGACAGGTGAGACAACAGTAACACATGTTTTAAGACAGTGGTGGACAGGTTTGACCACATTAACACATGCTTCAATAGAGTGGCAGTGACAGGGCAAGACCGTAACTTACATGCTTAACTGTACAGCCATTACAATACTTTTTCTCTTATGCTGCAACCAATAACTGAAGAGAGTACACATTTGCACCAGCCATCAGGGAAGGAATATGCATCATACTCGCATACAGGACACGTGCACAAGCATTAGAATTCTTATATTGCAAGAAAATATAATTTTTTAATATGATATTTGAAACATTAAAAAAATATCTTCCTCTCATGGTTGGTTCTTGTTAAAAGTTCATTGGTATTCACTCACAAGTTGCACCAGGACAGCATAGTCAGTAAAGTGACTCACTATGGGCTAAATGGCCTGGGATCAAATCGTAGTTGGGGGGCGAGATTTTGCGCATCCCTCTATCCTGGCCCTGGGGCCCACCCAACCTACTGTACAATAGGTACTGGGTCCTGTTCTCTGGGGTGAAGTGACCAGGGCAGTGTTGACCACCCCATCCCTATGTAGTGCTGATATTAAGGAAAGAGTATAGTGATACTTCCGTTCCCCCTCTGGGCCTTCATGGCCTGTTCTACGGTGAACTTTACCTTTATTCACCAACAAGACTTACATGCTGTCACAACCCAGGATATCAGAAACTGAATACTCACAATGAGTAAATCCTGAAAACTTATAGAATGAACTCCTTTTGTTAGGTGTCTAGGTCTACTGTGTCCTTTGGTTATATTACAACACGAGCTTTTGGATTTCTTTACAAGGAAGTTTTCCAGATGGGAGATAGAGGTTTAGATAGATGAACAGACAAATTAGGTCCAAGATGACACTGAAGTGAAATGGGTGAGGAAGTCGCCTGTTTACACAGAAGGGTTTCAAGAAAAAAGGCGAGTCAGAGCCATGGGATTGGAAGAAGGAATATAGCCTGATAAGGCAAACAGCAGGATGGGCAGAAAATGTGAAAAAGCAGGAGAGAAAATGGTGCAGTTTACATTTCCTGTTTACCACTGGCCCTATCACCCCTCCTCCTCCCATGCATTTGACTGAACACCTCTCTTGCAGCCTGCAAGTTCCTCTGAAAAGACTGTATATCCTTCAAAGACTACAGAGTATTACAACCCAGAAGACCACAGTCTTAACTATCCTCACCATGAGAACGGAACTTAAAACACAATTTATTTGTAACACACCACATTCATTTGATACCAGTGAGGAAAACATTCTCATAATAGTACAGGCCAGACATTTCTTAGTGCAAAGAATTGTATCTAAACAAACTGATGCAAATGTTCCAAATTAACTAGGTTAATTGAGCTCTATGGATATGTACTTTGCAGAGTGATTTTTGTAATATGTTACACTGGGACCATATAAACTGAACATGATTATGTCATGAACATTACCACCAACATTACCATGGCAAGTACTGGCCAGACTGACCTGTCAACAGTTTCTTGGGGTACTTGTAATACTTTTATTTGTAGAGAGAACTAATTTGGCACTCTCCCACACTCCATTCTTTTCTTGATAAGGACAATGACCAGCTTCTGTTTGACAGAAATTTTAAGTGCCCAATAACACTTCACAGTAGAGCTAACTGAAATATATATGTGATTTAAACATTAACTGTCAACATAACCTCCGAGACATGGACGACATCACTGATCAAACATCAGTGCAATAAAGCAGCTATCTGAATTAAGACTATGGTACTGTTTCATCCTGGCATCAATAAATGGCAGCTGTGTACCCTTCTACGGTCATCTCTGACACAGAATAGATTTTCTGACTGATATGTATACCAAAAAAGATAAGAAAACATGATAAAATTATAACAGGAGTGATTTTTTGCACAAAAAAAAAAAAACAGTAGCCATGCTATAATTTGTGACTGTACACGCTGTAAAAGGCACATGGGTAAACAAGGCAACATCCAAATTTTGGAATATTTTAACAAATTTGTATATTACTACAAGACACAGAACTACAAATAAATTTAAATTCAGATACACCTCCGTCAAAGAAATGACATAAAATGAGACTTTGCATGAATGTACAAGCACTTTAATACAAGCATTTACAGTGAAAGATACTAGTCTGAAAAATTTCAATTATTTAGGTCAAAGATGAGAGTGCACATGTAATTTTATGTTTACCTCTTTAAAACTACAGCAATGATACTTGATATCTTAACAGTGTGAAACACCAAAATATATTGCATTCCACTTCTGTCACTGGACTTAGCCTCCTGCCTGCATACTGCCCACTCATTACAAGTACAGTGACACATCCAGTCACTGTGAATATCATGACAGACAACAAAAATTCACGTCTTCTCTAAAATGTTCAGTAGAGACAAAATTAATCTGCAATTGATGAACTGGCTTCTATATTTGTTACTCAATATAAACAATATTTTTATAAGGGGCTTATATGAAAATACAAACCCAAACATTAATCTGAAATGTACTTAATCTTTTCCCATCCATTTTATTTCCAAACTCACAGCAGCTAGCAGCTAAACATTAATGTGTGCAAAAACAGAAAAAGAAAATTTGTTTGAAGTAAAACTGCTGCCACTTGTTCTATATATATATATATATATATATATATATATAAGAGAGAGAGAGAGAGAGAGAGAGAAATGCAATTACCACTCTGTATGTGATCATAATACTACTCTAACTTTGTAAATTTTGAAGGCTTCTGATAGTAGATCTCTATGAGACTATCATATTTGCAGTGCCTTCTGAGACAGGACAATAAAGGGTTAAACCCAGCAGTGACAGATACTATGTTATTAATAATTTTCAGTTTTTTATTCTTATTAGATTTCTGACAATAATCTTGCATTTATTTTCAAATTACAACAGCAATTTCAGACACTGTAATGGTTTGTTAATTTAAAGTAGGCACCCATTATGGAAATTTTATTATGGCAACAATCAGTTCTACTGTGACAGCAACTGCAGATTACAGATGAATGTAAGCCAAATGAAAGTTTAATACTAAAGCATCCCAGATGTGGTGCATGCAGGTTAAAATAATTATGTATATAGCATTTTTGCGACGCTACATTCTCACTTACCTAAATACATACAGTAAATGTAACAGTCCTGTTATTATTCTAATTTGAGCACTCCTTGCAGTGACTTCAGTCATTTAGTACTAGAGCAGTGTTAATAAATAAAATGTTTTAAACTTATATTCTGATCACTGCAAGCAGAGTAACTTTTGCCTTCCTTCAATGACTGTTTGCACCATGCACAAGTTACCTGACATATTAACATGCTGATCATATCACTGCGCTTTGATAACCGCTTCAACAATTGACTAGGGAATAGGTTCACATTTTGGAAGGTGTTTAGTTACTATAATGTCTGATGAAAGACTACCAAAATACAATGGAAATTCATCAGTCATATTAACAAAACTGAATTTACAAATCCAAGAACTATATAAGTCACACATGTACATCAGTTTATTCTTCATGCATTCAGTAACTTGCCAGCATTTTGATAACAAGTGTAACTAGGTTGCACAGGAAAGAATATGTAACAAAATGATTTAGCAACAACCACACAGAGAATATGAAACATGATTACAGACATTTTAATTACAGTATATCAATAACAGGACCAATCAGAAAAAAATTTAGAGCACACCTATGACTGCAAGTGCATAAATCAAAAGAGGAACTGCAGGAACATAGATGTGCAATTATGATAAGACAAAAATATAACATTACATCTCACTGTTGACCCTTTGACTTGCCAGTATGTATGCTGAGTCTTGTGGAAAGTTTACAGGAAACCAATTATTATTATCTTTACAGAGGAATAAGAAAATTACATTATCAGCATGAACCCTTATATGAGATGTCATCAAGATGCATTCTGTCAGTGACATCAAACTCTTAATGGTAACCAACAGAACCATACAAACAGTTCTATATGCAGTTAGATTTGAAGTTCTCATGGTGGTAGCTAAGAAGATAACCATCTTCTGCGATGTGACACCATGTAGTCTCTTAATGTGCTTCAGAGAAACTACGAAAAGTCAGTACACATTTACCAGACTATTCAGTCACATCCCAGAAGAAATTTTATCTTCAATTCTATATGTTTATATGTATGTATGTATGTATGTCACAAGACTGAACAGTATACACACACACTCTCACTGGCCATACACATTACAGACTGACATATCAGTCAAAGGGTTCGAGTAGGATTACTGATGACAATGACGTACTGCTCATCGAACTAAATTATTATATTTTCCTCTTTAAGTTCAGCCTTTCCACTCAGAAAGATGTGGTATGTTACGTACAATATATGTGCACTTCCACTCAGCCCTAGGCGCTTCCTTTATTACAATCTTTTCTACATATTCACAGAACAGCATGTTATGACAGTAGATCTGAAACAATTAAAAACAATTAGTAATGTGGTAGGAAATCAAATAAACCCTAAATGCTTGATATTCACATGGCTCATTAAGACTGTATGTACAGCACTCATCTACCCAGCCTGATCACGTGAGCTACAACCGTTCACGCCCAGTATATTTACTTAGGGTTTATATTATGATGTTTCCAGTAATTCAGACACTACAGTGCCAAACTGTAAGTACTGATTGTGGAAAATGTGAGTAACAACTGCTCACAAAAACAATCTTAACTTTCATTGCTACACCAGACATTACAAACACGACTATTATTACACTTTATTAAAAATTAAAATTCTGAGTTTCCAGTTTAACAGTTCTGCGCATGTGGTATGGATTATCACTAAGAAATAAAATGCAATGCACTTTATGAAATTTGAAACAAACACCAAGACATGCAGAACTTAACAATTTACTTGATATGCATCACTGCACATGCACTAAGGACCTTACCCAGTTAAATACTAGAGTCTTGTGCAATGTGACTCCACACACTTCAGTTGATGGGTACCAGTCGTTCTGAGAAAACTACTGCTTCCATCTACAGTGATCAATCTTCTACCATGAACATGGGGTTAGCAGTTTCCTCCAACATGTTTGTACCCATCTATGCACCTATGTGGTGTCACATCCCAGATGACTGTAATCTTCATGGTCACTGACAAGAAAACATATCTCATCCAAATCACTATTCTGTCTATATTAACAGCTGTGTTCAATTGTTGATGGGGATCTATTATTACAGTAACAATTTTATAATATCAGCTTTAAGGGTTTATTATGTCAATTTTATGCAATTTTAAACATGGAAAATGAAAGAGGTATCTGGGGAACATCAACCCAAAAGAAGCCATTAAATCTAATCTTTGAGTCACACCCATATGTGGTGTATTGTGCAAGTTATGGTTTCTATGCTCCACACTCTTAATTTTCAGGTCTTTGCTAAATTTTTATGAACGTTAAATTCTTCTGGGATACGATCTCATGCTTCTTATTCTTAGTACACACAATGCAACACTTACCTGTAACTGAGTTGCTATCTGTTTTCTTGGCCATATTTTCTTGAAATGCAATAAAGGGTGGTGAAGGCCCATTATTTGTAACATTTGAGTTGATGTTATCCTCATTTGAAAGCTTTCCTGTACTTGGAACTGAGCCCAGTTCCAAAATTTGCTCAAATTCTGTAGCTGCTGTAGACTGCTGAGTATCATTTAGCATTACATTATTTGTGCTAAATGCACTGAACTGTGAGAAGTCTAATAAGTTGTTGGTTGCATTATTTTGTTTCCTGGAAGAGAGAGAGAAAAAAACTGTGACAAATAGTTTTAAAAATTACAAAAAGGGTACTAAAATCTTAATATTGTAAAGCTATTAAACAAGAATATTTCAAAAATTCTGTTCAACACTTGCAAGTACTTCAGTCTAACAAGGGGGAATGCAATGTACATTACTTCTTTGCCACAAATAAGCTTTTTAAATACCAAGTGATTAAACAACAACCTCAGCAGAGCATACTCTTTCATGTTACTTCCACGTTCATTTTTACTAACTATGAAGTCTGTTACTTACTAAATTTGTGATTCTTTCATTATTTCTTTTACTTATACAAATAAAGGGAGCAATCCCTGGCTGTCCAGTAAAATGTTCTTCATATGATTAAGCCTCCTCTAATCTAGTCCTTCTCCTGACTCGTGATTTGCTGCTACACCTCATGTGTCTCAAGTGACCTGATTGGAAATAAACAATGTTGAGGGTTCAATAGCCAATCCATGGTAGAGTAGAATAACCAATAGAGAAGTTTCAGGGTTAATGTCCAATCACCAACGTTGACCAGAGACTCAGAAAGTACAGCAATTTTTCTAGACTCTGATCCTGTGAAGTGACCTGATGTATTGAGGAGACAGTTTGCAACTCATGTGCCTGACTGGGTGTACATACATCACTCCACTTTTGAGTTTAAAGCTTCCAAGGGAACACTGAATACAAACTGTGACTGAAGAAACTGGAGTGGGTAAAATTAAAAGTTGTAGGACAAATTAATGCCATAAGTATGTTGTGCTATTTGCCCAGAATTCTTGTTCCTGTCAAAATTATGGGCAAGGGAATGTACATTTGCTTGCTGTGGTAAATTCAAAAGTTTTGGCAAAGACCAAATTTGACACCAGAAATTCTGATGCACCCATGTCAGCAGTTCCTCCTGCTGAGAATTCTTTTCCACCCAGTTCCTTCTAAGATCTACTTTAATATTTTGCTCTCACTAATGCGTGGGTCTTCATGGTATCACATCCCAGCGAATCGTCAACAATACAAAAGTATAAATGTTAAGTGATTCTCTCAGGCCCCCCCTCCCAAGTTCCCCCAGGAAAATGATTATAGAGTACAATAAATTAGGCTATGACTGCTTACTTCCATATACTTTACAAATCATTACTCATTAATCACTTCCCAGCATTCAAAGAAATGTTGTGTCAGTTATTAACAGCATTTGTACACAAACTGCAAAATAAATATGACATTAAAGAAGTGTGTCCATGGAACTCCTGCCATCTCTTGGTCCTTCAAGTCTCAGAATCACTTTTATATCAGGTTTACTGTTCAGTAATTTATACAGTTGAGATGGAAATGCAGAGGCATAAGAAACAAATCTTAAATTGTTAGAGAGGAATGTTTAAGCATATGTATCCATAACTTCTATACTTCAGGTGGCAATGCTGCAACCTATGACCAATCAGGTAGCAATGTTGAAACCTCTGAGGCTCTAAATTTCTACAATTCATTGCCAATGAAAATTCTGATACAGCATCATAAGCTGGAATCTACCTACCATGATGTGTTTATCAATTTCATGCTTCCTAGACAGCACCATAGCCTCATTAAATATTTTGAAGCAGAATGGTGACATAATTCAATAAAATCTCATTGGGCTGACAGTCACATCAGGTGGTTCCAATCAACAGATGCTTCTGAGTTGCAGGCAACCCCCATTATGCCAGTTGATTTGATGAATCTGATGTGGCGGTCAGCTTGAGGTTTTACTGTCGTAGCATTGAGATTACAAGAAAGACACAGACTTACATAAACTAAGTTTTAAACAGCTGTTCACACAGATCCTTAGCTTGCATATAACACTTGATTTACAGTACTCATGACAATAACTATGAATATTACCATCGTCTTGTATGTGATGCTATGTGACCTAGCAGAAATTTTAATGGCATCTTGAGGGAACCTGCTGCCTCCATCTTCAGAGTTTTACCCCCTGAAACAATGGTATATTCCTACCAGACTACATGATGTAACATTGAATAAGGAGGTAACCTTCAGGCATAATGAAGTTTTTACCATTCCACAGAAGCATAACAACTGTAACCAGCATACATTAATTGTACCTCCTCATGCTGAGAAAAAGTTAAATGGCTATGGCTCACTGCAAATGCAATTTCACTGACATACATATTGTCCTTATGGATTTTACAATAACTGTTTCTATTTAAGTCTATGTCACTACCCTGCAACGAAAGCATCACAATATGTAATATTTAAAGCTTTCATAGCAAATTAAAGTGCTACAATCTTCTCATGCAATCACAACTGAGCTAGAAACGAAGGTACTGGAGACACGAAATGACTTCATCATCGAAGTCAGTGTGAGGACTGGAAGTCATTGATCTATCAGCTGGTTCCTTCAGGACAACACTCCCTCCCCCCCTTCCCCACCCAAACAAGATCATGGTCTTCTGGGGTGTTATGCTGTGTAGGTTAATACACAGACACAAATGTTTTGGAGAAATTTACTGTCTTCATTTTCAAGGTACAATGAACAGTTATGGGCAGCACATTTGTTCAAAACGTTGATACCAGTTTTCGAACTACACATCACAGCCAAGAATATGGTATGCTTCATTATCAGTGTTGTAAACCTCATTCTCACATTTCCAAAGGTGAACCTGATGCATGTTCAGCTAAAGAATGATACAACTGACCACCCACGAAGAGTGTCAGATCATATTAACAATTACTTCTTCACTCATAGTGTTACCAAGTAAGCCCAGCCCAAGCACAACTGAATTTAATGTGTAAATGTAGCCTTACAAGGGAAGAGTGCCACAATGAATCATGCCACACCCTGTAACATGACAACCTGTGATTTGTGGTTCTCTTGGCGGTCAACAATAAGAATGTATTAACTATGACATGTTTTGCAAACCAAATTATGTACAATTATGATGTACAATCCAGCACCCATGGGACCCGATAGGTGCCATATTATCAAATATTCTGGATTATCAGACAGTACCTATACTGAACAAAGTCATTACAGGCAATTTTATATTACTGCCCTCCCACAAGCTGCATGACACTATCCAGTTATTTTCAGACAATCATTTAAAAACTTAGCTTTTTCAACTATCACATGCCCAGTCATGGGATTTCCTTCAGAATGCACTGCTGTAAACCACTTACATAACACCTTGTCCAATTGTACAAATTCTGGCTCTTTCAAAGTTTGTTGCTTTTTAAGGCCTTTCACACTTTCACTTACAGCCACGAATGATCATAACTGGTCCTTACAATTCTCTGTATCACAGACAGTTATGATCTGATGTTTTATACAGTTATAACCACACTTTGCCTTTCACCACTTTCAAGCCTCCTATTACTTCAAGTTACCGAGGAATCAAAGTTATGTGTTTCCGGTTTCCAGCTGTACCTTACTGTCTACTCATCTTAGGATCTTCTGAGCATTACAATAGCTTGACAGGCTGAATGAAGTCCAGATAACCCAACATAAAGTCCCAAAATCAGTACCTGTATCAGCAGTTCCTGATGGTGAAATTTCTGGTCTTGGGTCTATTTTCCTCAAGTGCCATACTATCAGGAGTGCTGGATTATCAGCAGCCAGATTTAAAAAATTCCACTGTATACACCAAATGCCTACAGTCAAATCAAGTTTTCAGCAATCAACAGTGAGTCAGTACGCTTTGTTACTTCCTCAAACACACCATCAGAATTCAAAGCTTCAACACAGACTATGTTATCAGCGACCTAGATGTATCATTTATTGACATTCTGAATGACTTTTATTGTGGAATGGGTGTATGCTGAGCAAAACAGTAATTCCAAGGAAACAAAAATGGAAAGGTGAATTCAAATTACAAATATGCATATTCTCCAATTGGGGTCACTGAAATTTTCAACATCTAACGGGCTTTGATTTATATTTATTGCTGATGACAAACAATGTACATACTGTGTCTACTTTCAAAGATATGGGACTGCACAGGTCACAGATACTTAGTTGCAGTCTTTACGGTTGTATGTGGCTGGCAGCAATTTCTTATGCAGCCAACAGTAATTTCTCATGCAGTCACTGCCTGCTTTCATAATTAATGTTTCTTGTTAAGAACCTTTTACCAGTCTTCAGACAAATTTTCTCTGTATCTACCACAAATCCAGTGGCTAATTTATGTCAGTGTTATGACCACGTGCTACATAGCTACAAGCCTTCACTTCTGAATGTGCATTTGTACATGGGTTGCCACCTTATACTGTTTTGTGGCTCTGAGGTTAGATGTGGAAAAACATCCAGGTTGTTATGTTCCCATTCAGTATCCTGTGTAAACTAAATCCTCATACATCAATTTATATTGTAAAATAATCCTTATGAAAGTGTTTTTGCTGTACAAAGTTAAATTTTTATGATCACAAAACACATTCTGATTTTGACATGCTGCCACAAGAACTTGTACTTTAGAACCATTCATATAGGTTATCCCCTAAAATAGGTTGATCTCCTTTTTTTATTACAAAAATCATGCACTATTTATAACCTGAATGAATATTTGAAGTATATGGAATTAATCACAGTAACTTTCATTATCTTTTCAACAGAAATGACTAAAAATAATAAACTTTCATCTCTATTAAATATGATTTATGTAGTTTCTTTAACAAGAGAGAGAAAAAGAATGTGAACAGCTGTTACAATGCAGGCAAGAATGTTATAAAAAAGGAAATGCTATCCCTGTACAGGGCCTGAGGGTTCCAGGAGGTTGAGGCTCCTAGATTTCAAGACAATGAGCACATGAAGGTGGTAAGGTTGTCAGCCCTATGCACCAGCTGCCTTTACCCCTAGAAAAAATTCCTAGTACTCATTTCTGTAACAGGCTGGGTCAACACCACGGCTACAGTGCGGCTGAAAGGATTATGTCAATGAAAAATCTTAACACCACCTGGAATTGAACCCGTGATCTTCTGGCTTGTAGAAAAGTGCCAAAATCAAGTATGCCACCATGCACCCCCGAAGAATGTTACCACTGCAAAAATATTTATACTATTTAGAATCAGAAATTATTTCTCTTAAATTTCATCAAATAGCCATACAAAATCAAAAAAGTTTTAATATAAAAGTCATCACGATTAAATGGCATCTAATGTTTTTTTGTGTGTAGATGTTTCCTTAAATGGTCAAATTTTTAAATGTTTCTTTTTATTATCTGACAAACACAACTACACCGATCTTGCATATATGGATTATCTAATCCTACTAAATTTTTTTCAGCTGTCCAAATCAGCCATCATCAGATAGCAAATCGATACACAAAAAGAGTAAAAGGGGGAGACCTCTCCTTATATGCAGTAGGTATAGAGGTACCATACAGTAACTATAATAATTATAATTCTGAAAATGGGAAATTAAGCAACATGAAATTGGTATATAGGTTATGTTACTAGACTTTTGGTATCATTCAGTATATTATGTTAAAACATAAAAATGTACTATGATAAAATAAGATGAAATATATAGTGGAAAAGCTAAGCAGTCTGTATTTGTAACTGTACTATCAAACGCAGTCTATATAGTAAGAGTACTATCACGTGCTTGATATGACACTGACCAATACAGACTGCTTAGCTTTTCCACTACATATTTTATCTTATTTTATCATATTGTAGGTTTATGTTTTAATACTAAACACTGGATTACACCAAACATCTAGTAACATAACCTATATACCAAACTCATGTTGTTTATTATTCTGTTTTCAGAATAATTATTATCATTATAACAACTTTAAACCTTCTGCATGTAACGAGAGGTCTCGCTCCTTTTACTATTTTTGTGTATCCATGCCCTTCCTGATGATGGCTGATTTCTGGGCAGCCTGCAACATGTATAGTATTAAATAAACCAAACAGACAAGATCTATTGAGTTGTGTTTGTCCCATTATACAAATAAACATTTAATTGCTAAATACACAACTGGATGATGTCACCTAAGGTCAAATTTTTGATACACTATTTTAACCAAACAGCAGTGAACTCTCACACCAAAATGGGTAACAAAACTGAAATCAAACTAATCTTTCCTTCCTTTTTAATTTGACCAAGTCATTAATTTTACAAGCAACTGCACCACTTCCTATTCAGCTTCATATTTTCACTATCAATTTCCTCCTTCAAGCCCAAATATTTACACAGATTATATAGTGTTGTGGAAATTATTAAAGGGGAAATAATTAGATGCAGAGAGTACATAGTAACATCAGATAACAACATCATGGTCAAGATCTGAAAACATCATGCAGAAGAAAAAGATCTCATCGCTTAAAAACTGATGACTACGTAACACCACGTTTAACATATGAACAGTGTTGAGGGGGAATGAATATATATTCCTCGCCTATACAAGCATTAACATACTATTTCTTATTTTACTACTAAGCATCTTATTTGTGTGATATGCTGGTTCAACACAGCACTGCATTCAGTGGTGTATAATGGCAACAGGCATTACATTATTTCAAAAAGACATAATACAAGTGCCAAATATGCATCTCACTTGCTAGTTCTGACACATTTTGTTCCTCAAATTCAGAAAATGTGTCAGTTTCTTCCTTCTAGTCTCTGAATTGTGTAAAAAGGCAAGCAGTACACTGCTGTGTTGTACTACAGTCTCATGCTGACTGTCTACATCTTGCAATACAGAAAGAAATGGGTGATAATTTAATCTTAATTCTCAGGTAAAACTGCCACTATACACACTACAAAGGCATACAGGGGGAGTGGAGGTATAGCTTCACTCATTCTTAACCTTCACACTGGATGGCAGTGATGTGTATGTAGCTTGCAGCTGATTTTATGTGTTGAAAGATACTATCTTTAAATTTTTACAACACTGCAGGAATTCTTGGTGAGATAATGCAAGTGACTGACTTCAGAAACTTTTCACTCTCTCTGAATGAATCATCTTTACAAACATAAAACAATGGCTCCCTCTAGTTGCATACAAAAAAAAAACAATTATGGTGAAGGCTATGCTGTAGCAATTCTTTCATTCTGCAAATACATTTTTATGCTGGCCATGCTATAATTCTGAAAATGGGATAACAAGCAACATGAAATTGGTATATATGTTATGTTACTAGACTTTTGGTATCATTCACTATATCATGTTAAAACATTAACTGCATTCATAATAGCCCCTTTTATTAAATAGGAGTTTTAATATGGTCTAGAGCACACACTATGTTTGTTAATTTGTACTGAAGACCTGACAGGTTTTGATTAAAACTACTTGTATGAATCATCCAAGGGGCTCCTATATATAAAAGGCTGTTCAAACATAGGAAGGATCAATTACGTTTCATTTAATTTTGATCCTTAATGTGTTACAAAACCATCTGTTTACAGCAGCACTGAGAATGTTGCATAATGTGAATCAGAACATGTTGTGGTTGTGATACAAGTTCATAAAAACAGTGTACTCTAGATAGTTATTAAGTTCCTTACAGAATCCCAATAGAGTAGAAGGTTGACATATAGTATCAGAAGTCCAGAAGCTCAACAGAATTAGACATCAGCACGCAATTGGTCACGCTTCTAACATGTATTTTAGAGGTGATCTTTGAATCTGAGCTAGAACACTAACTATTCTGTCAGCATTTAAATGGTTTTCCTCAGTATCTGAAATTAGGCTACAATCACTTATTTCCAATTCATTACATGCTAATCACACAACTTGATGTTATCCAGTAAGTGCTCCTGATAGTGATGTTAAATATTGGTAAACTGTAATAAGTAAATGGAACAAGACCTCCTGGATATATCAGCAGAATGCCAGTTTATGTACATTATTTAAGCGAGTGAGTTCCAGTGTATTTCATTCGATGCCTCATCAATGACAGTTTCCAACGTATTCCTTCCATTCTCTTACAGCAATGCTGCAGTTTGCAAGCCATTTAGACAGTTCCGCATGACACAATCAGCAGTCTTCTGCAGAAACAGTGAGCCATCCAGTTTTGCATTGGCAGCATTTGAAGTATCAACCTTTTTATAAACCCATTAGTTGATCATCAAAAAAAATCAGTACAGGAATACAAGATGACTGGGTGAAGGTAAGACATTTAGTACACCAATCACACATGTGAATCCATGCCAAAATTTTGGCCGCATTGAGTGTCAGCTCTGGTTTTTCCAAAGATCAATGAGCCTTAAAACCAAGTAAGGTGCTAATTATCCAACCAAACACAACATACAGATCTAGTACATTAGTCTTTTATTATAGACTACAATATGTTTCGGCTGTCCAGATCAGCCATCATTAGGTAGATGTCAGATACACAAAAAGAAATATGAAGAGAAAGAGGCCTTCTTTACAGTGTTATGTATTATATTATTATTATTCAAAAAATTGAATAATAAGGTTAAAACTAATACATAACCATGTTACATAATCCTTAGGTATTATCTATATGGAACCATAAAATAAATGAGATAAAAAACAAGGTAAAATGTGAAAACTGGATAAAAGATAGACATATGAGTAATGTAAAAGCCTTTGAATTCTACTATGTTTGTCAGAGCAATGGTCAGCATAGTATGTATACTAATGCAAATCCTCACATCTTAGTTTGTGATAATGTTAAAATGGAACATCTGAGTTGAATTGCTTGTTCTTATCCCCTTATGTTTCCATGTTAAGATGAGTGAGCTGGAAATGTTCCTGTGTGTCGAAAACAGTTAGTGTGGTCCAGAGCTGTCATATACAAGATGAGTAACAACTGTAATATAAAGTTATGGGCTATTTTTATCTAATAAATTGTGGAGATTTTATACATACTTTGTCATGCTGCTCACTACATGTTACTTTTTATGGGAATAGAGACAACATAGTAGACTGCATACAATGTAAGGTGGGAGTTATGTACTTTGTGTTTGATGGCTGATCCACTACTGAGTATTTAAGGAAGATGTGGTATCACAGGGGGCAGGATATTCACTGGCATTATTTATGTTTAACTATGGTTGTCTTAGAATCAAATGCAGAACAATGTCTGCATACAGCTCCAGAGCTACACTGAGCTCTGATACTGCTCAATATCACTGTTGGATCTTTTGCCATTCGTGTGTGGCACTCCAAAACAAACGTTTTCAATACCCTGCCCTGCCAAGGTGTGGCGTTCCTAATACCCTTGCAGTTGTATGCTTTGTGGGAGAAAAAGTTCATGTAATTCACCACCTTTTAAATTCTACAAACACATCTGGGGTGAAACCTTATGTGCAACTGCAATTCAATGAGCTTGCACTGTAGTATTTTTCAATACGACTTCAATTTCTCTCTTCCTTCTTCGATAGCTGCACTGATTCTTACTGATGATGAATGAAACGAGTTTCTATAATTGTAACACACAATTCATTTTTTTTCACAGAACTGTCAATATGATTTGCAAACTGCAGCAGTGATGTACGAGTAAAAAGAGAGGGAATGAATTAGTAGCTAAGGTCATTCAGGAGCTATGCAGAGATTATGCACTCAGGTAAAGATACTACCTTCCTACAGTAGTACTAAGAAATTATTGACCCGTGACATTAAACATATGACCTATATGGTAAAGAAATAAAATTCCTAATTTTCTGGCCATCCATTGTATATAGTAAGTTTATGCATGTAATCACAACCGACATCAATAAAACTTTCTTGGGATGGCAGCTGTATCACATTGTGAACAGCCAGTAAACCAATGTTTTGAGGATCATCTCTGTTCTTGTCACCAGAAAACTGAATCACTTGGATGTCAGTCTGTCATATACATATATCTGCCTAACCCCTGGCAGGATACATGGGTCTCCTCATGAAGGAAGCAACTGAGATATGATTGAATATGAGTATCTTGAACAGAGACAGCTTCACATTAAGGTGGGCCTGGTATCCTGCAAACACCAACATGTTAACCAAACAGCAAGCAGGGCCAAGCACAATGAGGACTTCGCTCTGCCCAACAACCCTAGCTGGCTCTTGACCAACTATGAGCCATGGGTTCCAGCAGGTATATAGATGATGCAGACTGACTTCCAAGTTATTCAGTCCCCTGATGCTGAGAAGAGAGATGGCTCTTGACACACTGGTCTGGTCTACTTGCCATTCAACCACATGATGTGGCAGTTAGTCCAAGAGGGCATTACTGAATTCAGTCACAGTGAAAGCTTTAGATTGTATATAATCATAACTAATTTGGTACAAATGTACTAAATTTCAAGAAAATTAGAAGTGTGTAGACCTCACATGGAATGGTATCACCCCTTAAACACGAATTTAGTCACCAATAAATAACCTCATAAGCCAAAACTGAAGAAATGACAGTTTTGAAAGTACTAATATGGAAATAAATAATAGTGTCATGCACGACAAAGTAAGCCAGCTTTGTTTCTTCACCTTTATAAAGAAAATCAATGAAGTGTACTGAATGCTAAGAAGTATCTGTACCCAATTCTTCTTAATTATGACACTTCTGACAGACAAAATATAATTGCCTGAAGTGTCCAAAATCTTTCATGTGAATCGCAGTCTTTCACAACAAGATCAAGGACTGTTCACATCATCTGCACTTCACTCCTGTGTATAGAAATCTTAACAGACTAAAACACAGAGTCATTATGTTGTTACTACTATTGACTGTTAGGCATATGCAGCAAAGACCATGACCAAAGAACATATATAATCCAGTCAAAATGATTTTCAGCTTTAATATAAGCAGCAGTCTTGCAATAACAATGTTTGTGACTATAAGCAAAGATTAGCACAACACAGTCTTATTTGGGTGAACAAAGTAACAAAACTCTACCTTCCCCCTAATCCACTGCATCCCCAGTGACAGACCATATTGTAAAAAATAACATTTATGACTTCTACAAATATACAATGTGAAGAGAGATCAACAGCAGGTTCACAATTATTTATATATATGCAGAGCTAATGTTCCATAAACACTAATAAATCCAGCACATCAGAAAATCAAATGGAGGTAAAATGCACACAGGTAATGCTCACATTAGATGTGCCACATGCCATCAGACTTCATGTAATAGGAAAATTTACATCAAGCAATTTCTGTTCTCTTTCACACAACAACTTGTGGGTGTTCACTTTACATGTCTTGTGTTTCAGTTAGCGAAAAGCTATTTGTACCTATGCAGACTGCCACTCAGCAACAACAACATTAACTATTTATGTAATTTTACAGCAATTGTGAGGTACAGTGACGATACTGTAGAAAACTACAGTAATGATTTGCAGTAAATCCATACTATTTAAGAGAGAGAGAGAGAGAGAGAGTGAGAGAGAGAAACACCACAATGAAAAGCTGGTAAAGACTGGTGACTGCAGATACTGACAAATATGTATGATACTGATCATACATTACCAAAATAAAAGGCATTTCCTGATCTCTCATACACAATGTGACTTTCTAAGATTCTCTCTTATCTGGAGAGACTTTATTTAGGAAAAGAAGACATGTTCAGCATGTGTTAAATGTTGAGGTCTCTGTTCTTGAGTGTAATGCCACATCATTGGATGACTGGACTTCTGACCACTGAAGATGAGACTATTTCATCCGAAAATACTGGGAACCAATCACCCAGTAATAAGGCAAATCCCTAAACCACACCACCAAGAAAGCCTCAAAATATGAGGTTCTCATGGCAGTGAGAATGAAGATTACCATCTTCTAGAATGTGATGTCATGCAGTCCAGTACAAATTTATGGATGCGTCCAGAGGCACACTGGTAAACTTCTGGCAGAAACATGGTGTCACAACCCATTCTTGTCAGACCAGTCCTAGTTATGTTTCCGTTCTTGAAATTTAAATAAACTAACTACAATAATTCAAATCATGAAATTGATGTGTACAGCCATGTGAAGGTGTATTAAATGCTGTATTTTTTTTAGATGTATGAAAATTACCTACAGACTACTTTCATTTTATATATGTATCAGTACGTAACAGTCCACAGCTGAAAATGATACCATAATTCTGCAACTGTCACAAATTTATTACCTACAAATTAATCTAAGTTTGCACCAGATGGTGGCTAAAGAAGAGTGACGACTGACCAAGCAGACAGGTACAGAGGAAGATAGTACTTGTTACCTAATTTTAAAATGACAAAAATGAGGTGCAAGCCAAAATTGTCTGGACAGGCCACTTGGAGCACTAACTGGATATAATGCAGCTGTTGGGCTAATTTATTGTAAAGTGGCACGATGAGTGTCTATGGAACAGAATGTTGCAGTTTTGTGCAAATTACATTCAAGTGTATCTGTGCTGAGTGCATTCTGCAATCACTGTAGTCCAGTCCAGTGAAATGGAAGACACTAAGGAATGGAAAATTTGCATCTCATTTCAACCTTGACGAACTGCTTCTGAGACTTACGAAATGTTTCAAAAGGCCTAACGTGAAGCACAAGTAGAACACAACCTTTTAAATGGCATTCATGTCTCAAATGTGTTAGGTCATCCACATGGAGAGATGATGTATGACTGAAAATGCTATGTTTATCATAACGTACACGCTGACATATTTTAACCACAGATTTATACACAAGGTAGACTGCTACCAAATTTGTGCTCTGTCTGCTGGGTGACAACAGGAAAACAAAGAACTTGCAATGTGCAAGGATCTCTAAGATCATGCTAGAAGGGACAAAAACTTCTTTCCTGTTCCCAAAACTGAAAATACAGTTAAAGAGACAAGATTAAAAAATGCAGTTCAGATTCAAACTGAATCACACCTGGTGCTGGGCCACTGCTGTACAAACCCTAGAGTGAGTGGCTATGCTGAAGGGAACCATACCAACCTGTAACTATGGTAGGCCTAAAACTGTTATACTGGCCTAGCCCAGAAGCTTTTGGTTCTCAGTGTGTGCTGCAGAAAATTATACTGCACAGTCTACAAATCCTGCACTGTCTGAATTTTGTTCAGCAGTGTATTTCTCACTTTGCATACAGATTTTTTGAAACAGTCTGTTGAACTCCCTGTCTCTCACATTCCCACATGCTTACACACACATACATGCCCATACACCCAGTTATTTTTTTGAAGTCTAACCCTCTACCAGTATTATCCAAATACATGTGAACAGTGTCCTCTGGTAATATGGAGTACATTTAAATTCATAAATATCTCTCTTTTTATTATATACACTACATTTATACTACAGGCAACTAGCATATGGTCTAGAAATAGCAATAAGCTTTAGACACAACAGATAACAACTTCCTGTTAACTACGGAAACGATAGTCTTGGAGTTTAAAAATAAAAGCTGCTGCTGAAGAGAAACAAAAAAAGACAGGCTAGTTAAAATAAGTCTGCAGTGCTAAAACATCTAGATTCTAGTCATTTAAAATAGAAAGTCACTGGAACCAAATGAGGTCAGAATTGCGTATTCACAACATTGTTACTAAGTAGCCCCAAATTGTTTAATTATGTGGAATGTAGCAAAAGTAGGCAGTAGTAATTACAGGAACACTACTCCTCTCTAGCCAAAATTAGCATTTAAAAATAGAATGCTTAAAGTGTAGGGAATCAACTGCTTCAAAGCATTAGGTAATAAATATAATTTATTATGACACATGCATGTAGTCCACTAATTTCACCATGACTGACATTCTTCTACCACACCTGGAAACTTACAGGACTATGGTAAAGGCAAGACATGCATTATGAAGTATATTATACATGTACGCTTCACTTACATATTACATTAAACTTTGATGCTTCAACCTCTTCCACACAGGTTGATTCACAAGTATGTACCTAGTGCAATATGTTATGCATATCAAACAACAATTAGTTGGAATTATTTTTTGCCTCTTATTTTTATTTAATGCAATCTAACTTACAATACAAGAGTGTCAATTCAGCAACATATTATAAAGCACCTAAACAGAATGAAATCAAATGCTCAAGTGGAATCTGATGCTGTATTGAACAAGGTCTAGGTAGAAGGTGCAGAACTGGAGAAACACTGGTGGTGTCCCACATGAAGACTTTTACTACATAATTATATGAGATGGCTGAGAAGTCACCATACCCCTACCTACTTAACACATGTATCTGTATATTCACACCACCTGTCCTGGTATACTATGAAACTGGCACGTATGTGCAGCAGCACCATCAGCATCAGCATGTATGTGCCAAGCACTGCAGTTGATTGTGAAATAAGATAGTACGTGTGGCAATAATGTCAGTACCTGTATGTGTGCGCCACATGTTGTGGTTTACTGTCAACTTGGATGAGTGCAGCAAGTGTCAGTATCTGTATATATGTGCCATTTACAACTGTTTATTGTGAAACCAGACCGTAATGTGTGGTAACACTGTCAGTATATGTATGTGCACACCACATGCCCTGGTACACTCAACATGGCATACACAGTGCATGTACAGATCCACATGTAAGCAAGTAAGCATGCAGTGACTTCTTGGCCACTATGTACAAAACAATCCTTAGTACTAGTAGTTATTCTGAATACATTAGATTTGAACTTGTTGCATTTGCATGTGTAGTGTCACAATAAAACAAGTCAATCAACTATCTATATATGTTAATTTAAAAACAAACCAATCAAAGATAACATGCACATACTTTAACACAAGAGCATTGTACCCATTACCCAACAGGAGCTGGAAAAAACTGGCACATTATGTAACAATCTGAAATTGAGCTTTGTGTTGGTGGCATCAACTGCATGTTCTTCATGTACTTATCTTTGTGTACGTCTCTTTGGTATACTGAAATTTATGTAAAAAAGGATATGGTGTCCTATACAGTGGGCAGGAGTGGAAACAGCTAGTATTTGTCATTAATATTCAGAAGTTGCTATAGCATATACAGACAGGATGCTAAGACTCTGTCCATGACCTCACAACAGTGCATTAAACTTTGAACAGGCACCTAACAAAAGGAAAGTGTTTTGTGTTTCACTGGATATACTGCAGGGTCCCTGGTAGTTCCCTTCCTTCCTAGAGAAATAAGCTTTATACATATCAGATGGCACCCTCCTGAGAATTTAGGAGACATTTTGAATTTTGAAAATATAACCTGATTCCATATCTGCATTAGTACCAGTTTTCACATAAATAGGTAACACAGAGAATATATACAGGGTGTTTCACGACTTTAGGGCATAACTGCAGGAGGTGATTTCCTAGGTCTTTGTGATCAAAAAAGTTCATATAAACATGTGTCCGATCTTGGACGGTTACGGAGTTATGACCGTTT
>Ga0123354_10001789_pt1 | contig 27084 bp, 28 predicted proteins | sample TergutLab28metaG_2_FD_97872 | JGI IMG/M metagenome (GOLD analysis project Ga0123354, IMG submission 97872) | Labiotermes labralis P4 segment gut microbial communities from Petit-Saut dam, French Guiana - Lab288 P4 | ecosystem: Host-associated > Arthropoda: Insects > Digestive system > Gut ... | reverse complement strand
GGCCTTGCCCTTGACCCAGGCTTGGCCGAGGTCGGCGACGCCGTAGATGGTGACATTGCTTTGCGCCATGACAGCGCCGGAAGCCAGGCCAGCGATGGCCAGAGCAATAATTTTCTTTTGCATTTCCGGCAGCGAGCGTAGCCCGAACCCGCTGAAATGAGTCCCAACGCTTGCTGCTCGCGCTTATCAGTGCAGCACGGGTTGGTGTTTGATGCCGAAGCGTTCGGCCAGGGCGGAGAGGCGCTTGTCCAGCGTCCATAGCTCGACGCCCGGCGTCATTAGCGCGGAGGCGAGCAGCATGATGTCCACCAGGCCGCAACCCAGGCCGTAAAGACGCTCGCGCCCGATGAAGTGGAGAACTTCCCGGATGCTGATGATCTGGGTTGGCTGCAACTGGTCGAGGTCAAGTAGCGTTTGCGTCCGGTCAGGCGGTGTGCCGCAGGCGATTTCGCCGATTATTAGCGGATGCGCCATGACCAGATCGTGCAGCAGCAGATTGACCAGAACCTCGTTACGCAGACGGAAATGATCGACCCAGATCGAGGTGTCGACGAGGACGCCTCTCATCGTTCGAGGGTATCGTAGCGGCGGGGGATTTCCCGCATTTCCGGCGCGCTGCCGCCAAGGGCCGCAAGCCGCTTGGCGGTTTGTGTCCGGACAAAGGTCTTGATGGCCTCGCGGAATAAATCCGCCTTGTCCATCGCCGGGTCGGCGACTTCGAGCGCCCGCTCATAGAGGGCGTCGTCAATGGTTACCGTCGTTCTCATGGGATTCTCCTGCATCATCTTTGATGCAAATATGAGTCGACTTCGATGCTGTGTCAAGAGGCGACGGTTTCAGCCGTGCAGGATCAGGTTGTCGCGGTGAATGATTTCGGCTTCGTCGACGTAGCCGAGGAGGTGTTCGATTTCGGCGGTGGATTTGCGGGCGATGAGGCGGGCTTCGGCGCTGCCGTAATTGCTGAGGCCGCGGGCGATTTCATGGCCGTCCGGGGCGATGCAGGCGACGGCGGCGCCGCGCTCGAATTCGCCTTCGGCGGCGACGACGCCGATGGGCAGAAGGCTCTTGCCGGCACGCAGGGCGGCCACGGCGCCAGCGTCGAGCAGCAGCCGGCCGGCCAGTTGCAGATGGTCGGCCAGCCATTGCTTGCGCGCCGCCAGCGGCGGCGTCTGCGAGACGAGCAGGGTGCCGAGGGCTTCGCCGCTGGCGAGGCGGATGATGGCGTCGCGTTCGTGGCCGCTGGCGATGGCGGTATGGGCGCCGCTGCGGGCGGCGCGCTTGGCGGCGATGACCTTGGTAATCATGCCGCCCTTGCCGATGCCGCTACCGGCGCCGCCGGCCATGCTTTCGAGACGGGTATCGCCGGCCGCGGCCTCGGCAATCAGTGTGGCGGCGGGGTCTTTGCGCGGATCGGCGGTGTAGAGGCCGTTCTGGTCGGTGAGGATGATGAGGGCCTCGGCTTCGATCAGGTTGGCGACCAGGGCGCCGAGGGTGTCGTTGTCGCCGAATTTGATTTCGTCGGTGACGACGGTATCGTTTTCGTTGATGATCGGCACGACGCCGAGTTCGAGCAGCGTGGTGAGGGTCGAGCGGGCGTTGAGGTAACGCTTGCGGTCGGCCAGGTCGTCGTGAGTGAGCAGAATTTGCGCGGTGGCGAGGCCGTGTTTGGCGAAGGCGCCTTCGTAGACCTGCACCAAGCCCATCTGGCCGACGGCGGCGGCGGCTTGCAATTCATGCACCGACTTGGGCCGCTTGCGCCAGCCCAGGCGCTGCATGCCGCAGGCGATGGCGCCGGAGGAGACGAGCACGACTTCCTTGCCCAGTTGGCGGATGGCGTGAATCTGCCGCGCCCAGTCTTCAATGGCCGCGAGATCGAGGCCGGCGCCGTTGTTGGTGACGAGCGCCGAGCCGACTTTGACCACCAGCCGCTTGGCATGGGCGAGACGGGTCTGGCTCATGCTTCTTCCTCGTCGTCCTCATCATCGTCGGCCTGCGGCTCATCGAGCGCCGGGCGCAAGTGTTGCAGGGCTTCGTGCAGGGCGTAGATCAGGGGCCGGGTGCCTTCGCCGTTGATGGCGGAGAGGGCGAATACCGGGCCGTCGTAGTGCGTTGTCTTTTTGTAGGCTTCGAGGAAATCGGCGACGGTTTGGGCGCGTGCTTCTTCCGGGATCAGATCGAGTTTGTTGAGCGCCAGCCAGCGCGGTTTGTTGGCCAGCGCCGGGTCGTGCTTGTGCAGTTCGGCGACGATGGCCTGGGCGTCGCGCAGCGGGTCGGCCTCGGGGTCGAGCGGCGCGAGGTCGATGAGATGCAGCAGGATGCGCGTGCGCTGCAAATGCTTGAGGAAGCGGATGCCCAGCCCGGCGCCGTCGGCGGCGCCAGCGATGAGGCCGGGCACGTCGGCGACGACGAAGCTTTTTTCGTCATCGACGCGAACGACGCCGAGATTGGGGTGGAGCGTGGTGAAGGGGTAGTCGGCGACCTTGGGCCGGGCCGCCGAGATGGCGCGGATGAGCGTGCTTTTGCCGGCATTGGGCAGGCCGAGCAGGCCGACATCGGCGAGCACGCGCAATTCCAGGCGCAGATCGAATTCCTCGCCCGCCTCGCCGTCGGTTTTCTGGCGCGGGGCGCGGTTGGTCGAGGATTTGAAGTGCAGATTGCCCAGCCCGCCCTTGCCGCCCTTGGCGAGCCGCACTTTCTGGCCATCGACGGCGAGGTCGGCCATGACCGCGCCGGTATTCTCGTCGTAGATCACCGTGCCGACCGGCATGCGCAGCACGATGTCGTCACCACCGGCGCCGTACTGGTCGGCGCCGCCGCCGTTCTCGCCGCGCTTGCCGATGAACTTGCGGGTATAGCGGTAGTCGATGAGGGTGTTGATGTTGCGGTCGGCGATGGCATGGATGCTGCCGCCGCGCCCGCCGTCGCCGCCGTTGGGGCCGCCCATCGGGATGTATTTCTCGCGCCGGAACGTCGCCGCGCCATTACCGCCGTCGCCGGCCTTTACGTAGATCTTGGCTTCGTCGATGAATTTCATGTCGTTTCCGTCTGCTTTACGATGGCGGCGCCAGATACTCCCCTCCCCCCTCGCGGGGGAGGGGCCGGGGGAGAGGGGGAGGAGGCAAGTGAGACGGCGGCTGCTTCATCCATCGCACTTGAAGTAACTGCTTTATAAACCAAAAAGCCCTATCCGGCGGATAGGGCTTTTGCTGCCACGGGGCCGGAATTACTCGGCGGCCGGGACGATGGTGACGGTGCGCCGCTTCTTTTCGCCCTTGATGGCGAACTGGACGACGCCGTCCTTGAGTGCGAACAGGGTGTGATCCTTGCCGCAGCCGACGTTTTCGCCGGGGTGGAATTCGGTGCCGCGCTGGCGAACGATGATGTTGCCGGCGAGGACGAACTGGCCGCCGTAACGCTTGACGCCAAGTCGTTGCGCCTGTGAGTCGCGGCCGTTACGGGAACTGCCGCCTGCCTTTTTGTGTGCCATTTGCTAGCTCCTTCTATGAACTCAGGCCGCGATCGCGTCGATGCGCAGCTCGGTGTAGTTCTGACGATGGCCCTGATGCTTCTGGTAATGCTTGCGACGGCGCATCTTGAAAATCTTGACCTTGTCGTGGCGGCCGTGGGAAACCACGGTGCACTTGACGCTGGCGCCAGCAACGAGAGGGGCGCCGACTTTCACGGACTCGCCTTCGCCTACCATGAGGACCTGATCGAGCGTGATTTCTGCGCCAACTTCTGCCGGTATCTGTTCTACTTTAAGTTTTTGGCCAGCGCAAACACGATACTGCTTGCCGCCGGTTTTTATGACCGCATACATGGGTTGGACTCCGAAATTAAACCAAAGAGTGCTGCGAAGAACCGCGCATTATACGGAAAACTTTCGCGAAGTCAAAGCCTTGTGGTGGCCTGATGATGGCTCTGTGATAGACTGGGCTGTTTTTGAACCGCGCGGCCCCGCAGGCTGGGCGGGAAGACGAGAGAGGAACAATTCATGGCTGAAATCACCACGGCCTCCGGCCTGATCTACGAGGACGCCGCCGTCGGCGACGGGGCCGAGGCCAAGGCCGGCGATCACGTCGTCGTTCATTACACCGGCTGGCTGACGAACGGCAGCCAGTTCGATTCGAGCCGGGAGCGCAACGAGCCTTTCGATTTCCGGCTCGGCATGCGCCACGTCATCGCCGGCTGGGACGAAGGCGTGCAGGGCATGCGCGTCGGCGGCCAGCGCAAGCTGACCATTCCGGCGCAACTCGGCTATGGCGCGCGCGGCGCTGGCGGCGTGATTCCGCCGAATGCGACGCTGGTGTTCGACGTGGAGCTGCTCGCCATCCAATGAGCGACGGGCAAGACAAGAAGGGCCGGCGGCCAACCGCCACGGCAGGCGAGGACCCTTGGGCGAAGTGGCGGAAGTCGGAGGATCGGGATGAGCTTCGGACCGAGGCCAAGTCTCCCGCTACTGCCCCTCATCCCGGCCCTCTCCCCGCAAGCGGGGCGAGGGAGAGCGTAAGCAACCCGCCTCGTGGGGTCGGTTCCGAGCCGGCCGCTCGACCGCGACCGACGGGTACGCTGAGTCCGTTGAAGAAGGCGGCTCCGGCGCGGAATAAAGCCAAGGCCGCCAGCAAGCCGGTTCAACAGCGCGCACCATCAGCGCCGGCCGCTCCGGCCACGTCCCCGGAAGGCGTGCGCTTGTCCAAGGTGATGTCCAGTCGCGGCCTGTGCTCGCGGCGCGAGGCCGACCTGTGGATCGAGCGCGGCTGGGTCTTTGTCGACGGCGTGGCGGTTACCGAACTCGGCTCGCGCATCGACCCGGCGGCGAACATCACCATCGCCCGGGAAGCGGAGCGGGATCAGGCCAAGCAGGTCACCATCCTGCTGCACAAGCCGGTCGGTTACGTTTCCGGCCAGCCGGAGCCGGGCTGCACGCCAGCGGTGGCCTTGATTTCGGCCGAAACCTGGCAGCATCAGGCGGGCGACCCGGAATTCAAACCGTGGATGCTGCGCGGCCTGGCCCCGGCGGGGCGGCTGGACATCGATTCGACCGGCCTTTTGGTGCTGACCCAGGATGGGCGCGTCGCCCGCAAACTGATCGGCGAGGACAGCCCGGTCGAAAAGGAATACCTGGTCCGCGTCAGCGGCGAGATGATCACCAATGGCCTGGAATTGCTGCGCCATGGCCTCAAGCTTGACGGCAAACCGTTGAAACCGGCCTGGGTCAAGCAGTTGAACGAAGACCAACTGCACATCATCCTCACGGAAGGCAAGAAACGGCAAATTCGCCGCATGTGCGAACAAGTCGGGCTGCGCGTCATCGGCCTGAAGCGGGTGCGCGTCGGCAAGGTGCGCCTGGGCGACCTGCCGCTCGGCCAGTGGCGCTTTCTGCGGGCGGACGAACACTTCTAATTCCATTTCTCTTCCAACCGATTACTTTGTCGGCTTCGCTTGCCGTACAACAGTACTGTCTGCGCTTCGCCTTCGCGTACTCGATTGAAATAGAAATGGAATAAAACAAAAACCGGCGTCAGCCGGTTTTTTCATTGTGGCCTGGACGCGCTTCAGGCGGTCTTCACCGGCGGCATGACCAGGGCTTCGCCCTCGATCACCGCCTTGCCGCCGACGGTGCACACGGTGTCGAGCGTGACGCGGTTTTTGGCGGCGTTGACTTCCCTGACCGTGACGGTGGCCGTGACGGTGTCGCCGGGACGTACCGGCGCCTTGAATTTCAGCGTCTGCGACAGGTAGATGGTGCCGGGGCCGGGCAGCTTGTTGGCCAGCACGGCGGAAATGAAACCGGCCGACAACATGCCGTGGGCGATGCGGCCGCCGAACATCGTATTCTTGGAGTATTCCTCGTCGAGGTGGGCCGGGTTCACATCGGTGGAAATGCCGGCAAAGAGGATGATGTCGGTTTCGGTAACGGTCTTGGCGACGCTGGCGCTCATGCCGGGCGTCAGGTCTTCGATGGTGTAGGCGCTCATGCGGATTCTCCTGGAAGGGGGTGGATCATGCGGGCGTACTTTATCACGGCGCTTATTCCATTTTTGTCACAACGGGTTGCCGGCTTCGTCTGGCGTGCTGCAACGCTGACATTTCTGGCTTGCTTCGTCGCTGCGCTCCTCGCAATGACGATACGGGGAAAGCTGTCATTGCGAGCGCAGCAATCCAGCGGAATTACTCGGCGCGCAGGGCTTCGACCGGGTCGAGGCCGGCGGCGCGGCGGGCGGGCAGCACACCGGCGGCCAGCCCAATGGCGGCGGCCATCAGTTCGGCGAGCAGGACGAAGCTCGGCGGCGTATGTACCGGCAGGGTCGGCAGGGCGAGGTGGATGAGTTGGGCCAGGCCGATGCCGAGCAGCAGGCCGAACAGGCCGCCGAGGGCGGAAAGCGCCACCGCTTCGCCGAGAAAGAGCACCAGCACGCTGCGGCGGCGGGCGCCGAGGGCGACCAGGAGGCCGATTTCGGCGGTGCGCTCGGTGACGGCGATGGTCATGATGGTGACGATGCCGACGCCGCCGACCAAAAGCGAGATGCCGCCCAGCGCGCCGACGGCCAGGGTGAGCGCGTCGAGAATGTTGGACAGGGTTTGCAGCATTTCTTCCTGGGTGACGATGGTGAAATCCTCGCGCCCGTGGCGGGCCATCAGCCGCTCGCGGACCGCCGCCGCGACGCGGGCCGAGGGCGCGCCTTCGGCGGCGGCGATGTTGATCTCGTCTACGCCTTCGCGGTTGAACAATTCCTGGGCGCGGGCGGCCGGGATGAAAACCACGTCGTCGAGGTCGATGCCGAGGAACTGGCCTTTCGGGGCGAGCACGCCGATCACCCGGAATTGCAGGCCGCCGATGCGCAGGCGCTGGCCGAGTGCGTTGTCGGCGCCGAACAGTTCCTCCTTGACCTTCGGCCCGAGGACGGCGAAAGCGCGGGCGCTGCCGGCATCCTCGTCGGGCAGGAAACGGCCGCTCTGCACCGTCGATTTGTAAATGATTGGCAGACTGGCGTTGACGCCGGAAACCAGGGTGCGCCGGGTGCGGCCATTGGCCGCCAGTTCGGCGTTGCCGCGCACATTCGGCGTCACGGCGACGATATCGGGCAGGCGTTCGAGCGCCCGGGCATCGTCGAGCGACAGCGGCCGGGCGCTCGACGGCAGGCCGGAAGGCGTGCCGCCGGTGCGGGTCTTGCCCGGGATCACGGTGATGACGTTGGTGCCAAACTGGGAGAATTCGCCCAGCACGAAGCGGTGGATGCCCTCGCCAATCGAGGTAAGCAGGATCACCGCGGCAATGCCGACGGCGATGCCGAGCAGGGTCAGAAAGCTGCGCAGCCGCTGGGCAATGATGGCGCGACCGGCGAGGTGGAGGGCGTCGGCGAAGAGCATGGTCAATGCTTCATCAATGCCTCGACCGGGTCGAGCCGGGCGGCGCGGCGGGCGGGCATGACGCCGAAAAGGAGGCCGGTGGCAAGCGCCGTCGACAGGCCGGCGATCACCGCCCAGTCCGGCGGATAGGCGGGGAAGATGGGAAAGGCGAAGCGCAGCGCCAGGGCGCCGAGCTGGCCGAGCAGGTAGCCGACGACGGCGCCGAGGCTGGAGAGCATCGCCGCTTCGGTGAGGAAGGCCAGGCGGATGGTGCGCGCCGGTGCGCCGAGCGCCTTGAGCAGACCGATTTCGCCGGTGCGCTGGGTGACGGCGACGAGCATCACGTTCATCACCAGGATGCCGGCCACCGCCAGGCTGATGGCGGCGATGCCGGCAACGCCCAGGGTCAGCGCGCCGAGCAGCTTGTCGAAGGTTTCCAGGATGGCGTCCTGGGTGATGACTGTGACATCCTCCTCGCCGTGATGGCGCTGACGGATGATCTCGGCGCTTTGTTCGCGGGCGAGCGGAATCGCCTCGCGCCCGCGCGCTTCGACCAGGATGCGGAACAGGGAGTTGGTGTTGAACATGGCTTGGGCCAGGGCCACCGGCACGATGACCAGTTCGTCGGTATTCATGCCCAAGCCTTGACCGACCGATTCGAGCACGCCGATGACGCGCAGGCGGCGGTCGCCGATGCGGATCAGCTTGCCGACCGCCGGCTCGCCGGCGAACAGTTCGTCGCGCACGACGGCGCCGATGACGGCGACCGGGGGGCCGCTGTTCCAGTCGTTGTCGGGCAGGCCGCTGCCCTGGGCGAGCGTGAAGTTGCGCATGGGCAGGAAATCGGCAGTCGAGCCGACCACCATGATTTCGCGCAGCCGCCCGCCGTAGCTGATTTCCGAGGTGCCGACGGCGAGCGGGGCGACGCGGCGGACGGCGCTGCCCCGGCGCAGCGCGGCGGCATCGTCGATGGTCAGGTCGCGCGGCGTGGTGGTGATGGCGTTGGCCGGATTGAAGCCGCCGGTGCCGGTGCGCCCGGGCAGGACGATGACGAGATTGGTGCCGATGGAGGCAAACTGGCCGACCACGTAACGCCGGGCGCCGTCGCCCAGCGCCGTGAGAACGACAACGGCGGCGACGCCGATGGACATGGCCAGCACCGATAGCGTGGTGCGCAGCGGGTAGCCGATCGCCGCATCGCGGGCAAAGCGCAGGGTGTCAGCGAAGCGCATGGGTGGCGGGAGCAGGGTGATTGCATGAAAGGTGCGTTGCTGGCGCTCCCCCTCGCCCCGCTTGCGGGGAGAGGGTCGGGGTGAGGGGCAGCGGCGTAAAGTTTCGCGTCAGTGCTTGATAAACCGCACCCCTCACCCTAGCCCTCTCCCCGCCGAGCGGGGCGAGGGAATCCGCATTCCGGGAAGCTGAAACATTCATGCGCTTGCCTCGGCCGCCGTGTCGCGCCGCAGCGTGCCGTCCTCCATCAGCAGTCGCCGTCGGGCGCGGTCGCCCAACCCCGGGTCGTGGGTGACGACGATGAGGGTGACGCCTTGGGCATTCAGCCCTTCGAGCAGATGGACTACTTCCTCGCCGGTGTGGCGGTCGAGGTTGCCGGTCGGCTCGTCGGCCAGGAGCAGGGCGGGGCGCATGATGGTGGCGCGGGCGATGGCGACGCGCTGGCGCTGGCCGCCGGAAAGCTGGTCGGGGCGGTGGCCGGCGCGCTGGTCGAGGGCAAAATCCTTGAGCGCCCGGGCGACGCGCGCCGCCCGCTCCTTGGCCGCGATGCCGGCGAGGATCATCGGCAGGGCGATGTTCTCGGCGGCGGTCAGGCGCGGCACCAGATGAAAGCTCTGGAACACGAAGCCGATCCGCTCGCTGCGCAGGCGCGCCAGTTGATCGCCGGAAAGCGTCGTCACGTCCTGGCCTTCGAGGCGGTAATGGCCGGCATTGGGGCGGTCGAGCAGGCCGAGCAGGTTGAGCAGGGTCGACTTGCCGGAGCCGGAAGGCCCCATCACCGCGACGTACTCGCCCGCGTCGATGCGCAGATCGAGACCGGCCAGCGCATGCACCACCGAATCGCCGAGATGGAAACTGCGCTCGATGCCGGTGAGTTCGATCAGGGACATGGGGAATCCGCCGCGCACTATTTCGTTTCTATATCAGCCGAGTACGCGAAGGCGAAGCGCAGACAGTGCTGGCGCACGGCAAGCGAAGCCGACAAAGTAATCGGTTGATAGAGAAATGAAATCATTTCGCCGGCTCTTCGGCGGGACGGACTCTGGCCCCGGCCTTGATCCCGTCCTTTTCCTGCGCCGTGGCGATGCGCTCACCGGCGCTCAATCCTTCCAGCACTTCGCTGTATTCCCAGTTGGCGAGGCCGGTGCGGATGGTGCGCTCGGCCAGTGTGCCGCTGGCCGCGTCGTAGACCAGCACGCGGCCGCCCTCGCGGATGGCGGCGGTGGGGATGCGCAGCACGTTGTCGCGGCTTTCGAGAATGATTTCGACATCGGTGCTGTAGCCGACCAGCAGCCTGCCGAGCGCCGCCGGATCGGCGAAATCGAGCTCGACATCGACTGTCCGCGCCTGCTTCTCGACCGCCAGCACATAGGGGGCGACGCGCCGGACGACGCCGGTGAAATGCTGCCCCGGCAGTGCGTCGAGGCTGATGCGCGCGGTCTGGCCGACGGCGATTTTGGGCGCGTCCACCTCGTCCATCGGCGCCGTGACGTAGAGGCAACTGGCGTCGAACAGTTCGATGGCCGGCGGCGTCATCACGCCCGGCGGCGAGGGCGTCGAGTATTCGCCGAGTTCGCCGACGATCTTGGCGACGATGCCGTCGAAAGGCGCGTACAGCGCGACGCGGCCCTGTTCGGTGCGTGTCGCCTTGAGGCGCGCTTCGGCCTGGGCGACATCGGCGCGGGCCGTGTGGCAAGCGGCGTGGCGCACCTCGGCATCGGTGCGGGCATTTTCCTCGGCGCTGCTGGAGACGAAACCGCGGGCGCGCAGTTCGGCCTGGCGGCGGGCTTCCCGCTCGGCGTTGGCAGCGGCGATGCAGACTTCGTCCGTGCGCTTGGCGGCGACCACGACCTGCGCCTCGGCCAGCGCCGTGTTGGCCTGCTGATCGTCGTTCCACAGCTTGAGCAGCAACTGCCCCTTCTTCACCGTGTCGCCTTCCTTGACGCCGAGGTAGTCGATGCGCCCGCCCATGATGGGCGACAGCTTGGTGTGCAGGCAGGCTTCGATGCTGCCGGCGCGGGTGTTGGTCAGCGTCGCCTCGACCCGGCCGGGGGTGACCTCCTGCAAGGCGACCGCAATGGGCTGGGGGCGCGTGCTCCAGAACAGGACGACGGCGAGGAGGGCGGCGGCGAGGGCGATCAGGGCGGTGCGGCGCATGCGGATTCCTGTAGCGGTATTGGCCCAAGATGATACGCAACCGGATTGCTTCGCTGCGTCCGCAATGGCGGTTGCGCCGTCATTGCGATGAACGAAGCGACATAGCAATCCATGAGCGAGGTCACTTTAGGCAAAACCGTCTTAACGAAAGCCGGGCAGCCAGCCCGACTGCTGATGTCCCCAGACCGGCTCCAGCGCGCCCTGGAACAGCGCCTCGATGACCGGCGGCTCCGGCCACGGCTCGTTCATGAAAGTCAGGCCGATTTCCTCGACGGTGCGCCCCGACCAGTAGTGGTCGGCGACCTCGTCGAGCGCCGCGAGCGACAGGCTGTGCGGCAGGCGCAGGTAATCGAGCCAACTGGCGTCGTGAAAGGAGCAGATGTAGGCGCTCTGGGTGCGGGCGCAGGCCAGGTTCTTGCCGAACACGCGCTGCGGGTGCTTGTGGCGGAAAGTCATGGCGTCGGTGCGGGTGGCGAAGAGCAGGAGCGCGTGCAGGCGGCTGGGAAAATGGTTGTAGCGGCGCTGCCGGTAATATTCCAGATGGTATTCGGCGAAGTAATTCTGCACCGAGATCAACTGATCGTCCGGCGTCGGTTCACCGCCCTCGGGCGAGGCCAGCGTGCTGCCGAAAGGGCTGCCCTTGAGGATGTCCCAGCCCGGAATTTCGGAACCCGGTTCGAGCCAGCAGAACAGTTCCAGCGTCGCGGTGTCCTTGATCAGGTTGTCCATTGGCCGTTGGCAGAGAGAAGCAAGCCACCATTCTGACTGATCCCCGGCTGTTCTCCAATAAGCGGCGCCGGGCCTTGGCTGGCAATTTTCGCCAAGCGTGATATGCTGAAAAGCGTGCCGGGGTATGCAGCTCGCCGCGGTACGCAGAAGTAACAGATGCTGCGTTGCAGGAGAGTCTATGGTCGTTGTCAAAGGAAGAAGTTCTTGAGATTACCGAGTAGTACTCTGAAACGGCGATAAGCCGAAAACCCCGGTCGGTAAGGCTGGGGCGTAGTAAAGGAAGCCCATGCGCTCAGGCGCATGGGCTTCGCTTATTGGAGCCGCCGCTACTGGGATGTTTGGCTAGGGATACTCTGCATAAGTCGAGCGGCAAGTGGGCGCTGCGGATCGGGATGGGCTGCAAGGCGTGAACCGCAGCCATAGCGGGGCTATGGCGAGGATTCGCAACGCCGCAGACCGCCCGACTCCGCAGATGCCCACGGCGCGGTGACTTGTGCAGAGTATCCCTAGGGGCGGCCGAGGAATAGTTCGGGATCGACCGGCGTCCCGTTGAGGATCACCGTCCAGTGCAGATGCGGGCCGGTGGCGCGGCCGCTGGCGCCGACGGCGCCGATTCTTGCCCCGCGTTCGAGGGCCTGGCCGGGGCGGACGGCGATATCCGACAGATGCATGTAGGCACTGATTAACCCCTGGCCGTGGTCGACGAATACCGTTCGGCCATTGAAAAAATAATCGCCGGTGTCGATCACTACGCCGGGCGCTGGCGCCCGCACCGGCGCGCCGGCGGGGGCGGCAAAGTCGAGGCCGCTGTGCGGATTGCGCGGCTGGCCGTTGAATATCCGGCGCAGGCCGAAGCGCGACGACAGGCGGCCGTCGGCCGGGCGGGCGAAGGCGGTGTCCGGCTCGATATCCGAGAAACTTTGCTTGATGCGGTCGGTATGGGCTTTTTCCTGCGCGATGCGCGTCAGGTCGGCCGGATCGGGTTCGACCAGACGCTGGTTGGCGATGCGCAGGCGCTGCTCCGGGTAATTCTTGGCGCCGACCGGCACGCTGAGGCGGCGCGTGCCGTCGGCGTCGGCGACGACGATTTCCAGCGGCGCCGGCAAGGCGTCGAGCGGAATGCCGAGCAGGGCGTGCCAGCGGCCCTTGTCCCCGACTACCGCCAGTGCTTGCCCATGCCAGCGGGCGCTTGGCTTGCCGCTGCCGGTCGGGCCGAGGTCGACGACGGCAATGCCGCCCGGCACCGGGACATGGGGCGGCAAGGCATGGGCCGCGCCGGTCAACAGCAGGCCGGCCAGCAGGAAAGGCAGGCGGGCGGCCCTCAAATGCCTGGCTCGCTCAGCCGCGCCGTCTTTGCGTTCAAAGCTGCGCGGCCTTGAAGGTGTTGCACTGATTCATGTCGCCGGATTCAAAGCCGCGCTTGAACCAGCGCACGCGCTGGGCGGAACTGCCGTGGGTGAAGCTCTCCGGCACGATGCGGCCTTGCGCCTGCTGTTGCAGGCGGTCGTCGCCGATGGCCGAGGCGGCGTTGAGCGCCGCTTCGAGGTCGCCCGGTTCGAGGATGTTTTGCATGGAGTCGGTGCGTTTGCCCCAGACGCCGGCCAGACAGTCGGCCTGCAATTCGAGCTTGACCGACAGGGCGTTGGCTTCGGCCTTGCCGGCCTGTTGCCGGGCGTGTTGCACCTGCTCCGAGATGCCGAGCAGGTTTTGCACATGATGGGCGACCTCGTGCGCGATGACGTAGGCTTGGGCAAATTCGCCGGGAGCCTTGAAGCGGTCTTTCAGTTCGCCGAAAAATTGCAGGTCGATGTAGACCTTCTGGTCGCCGGGACAGTAGAACGGCCCCATTGCCGACTGGCCGGCGCCGCAGGCGGTCGGCGTGACGCCGGAGAAAAGCACCAGTTTCGGCTCCCGATACTGCTTGCCGTTGGCCTGGAAAACCTGGCGCCAGGTGTCCTCGGTCGAGGCCAGCACCTGCGAGACGAAGCGAGCGGTGGCGTCGTCGGCGGGCGGTCGCTGGGCCTGTGGCGCGCTTTGCTCGACAGCCGGCAGGCCGCCGCCGAGCATGTTGAGCACGGTCAGCGGATTGACGCCGAGAAAATAGCTGGCGACCAGGGCGATGACAATGGCGCCCAGACCCAGCCGCCCGCCGCCCAGGCGCAGACCGCCGCCACCGGCGCCGCGCCGGTCTTCGAGATTGTCGCTTTCGCGGCGGTTGTTCATGCGCATGATTGACTCCTCAGCGGTAGCGGTTGATCGCCGTCCGGGTTTCTTCCGCGACCCGGCGGGCGGCGGCGGCGAAATTTTCGTCCTGACCGGCGTACAGGATGGCGCGCGACGAATTGATGAGCAGGGCGCCGCCCGCCGCTGCGCCGACGGTGGCCGCGATGTCGCCGCCCTGGGCGCCGATGCCGGGGACGAGCAGCGGCATGTCGCCGACGATTTCGCGCACGCGGGCGATCTCGGCGGGGAAGGTGGCGCCGACGACGAGGCCGATCTGGCCGCTGCTGTTCCATTCCCCGGCGGCCAGGCGGGCGACGCGCTCGTAGAGTCGCTCTTGGGTGCCGGAACCGCCGACATCGAGAAATTGCAGGTCGGAGCCGCCGGCATTCGAGGTGCGGCAAAGCAGGAACACGCCCTTGTCCGGCCAGGCGAGATAAGGTTCGACCGAATCGCGGCCCATGTAGGGATTGACCGTCAGCGCGTCGGCGCGGAAGCGCTCGAAGGCTTCGACGGCGTACTGCTCGGCGGTCGAGCCGATATCGCCGCGCTTGGCGTCGAGCACGACCGGGATGCCGGGGTGGCGCTCGTGGATGTGGGCGATCAGGGCTTCCAGTTGATCCTCGGCGCGGCGGGCGGCGAAATAGGCGATCTGCGGTTTGAAGGTGCAGACGAGATCGGCGGTGGCATCGACGATGGCGGCACAGAATTGATAAATGGCGTCGGCGCGGCCGTGCAGATGAGCGGGGAATTTGGCCGGATCGGGGTCGAGGCCGACGCAGAGCAGGGAATCGTTCTTTTGCGCGGCGGCGGCGAGCATCTGGGTAAAGGTCATGCGGCGTCCTTGTGGGGGCGTGATTCGTTCAGGGCGGAAGTGGCGTTGTCAGGGCAATCGCATGAATGCTGTTGTCGCAGCCAGCAAGCCCTCCCCGACCATCTCCTACGCAGCGCGCGCTTTGAAGCCCCTCTCCCCTCGCGGGAGAGGGGTTGGGGAGAGGGGGAGGCGGCAAGGGAAACAACGGCTGCTTCGTCCATGGCACTTGCATGCGCATCTGCCCCGGTCGCCAAACGAGAGGGCTTAGGGGGAGGGGGCGCGGCATATCCTCTGTTGGGACAGGCTGGAGACCTGGCCCAAGCTCCCCCTCTCCCCGGCCCTCCCCCGCGAGGGGGGAGGGAGAGCGCATACAGCGCGCCTTTCACGGGCGGGGTCCTCGAAATCAGGACCTGCACCCATTCTAAGCGCCCGCACATGCGGGCGTTTTTTGCTCCATAAGCCACGAAACTTGCGGTCATTTCGCGTCCTTTTGCAAATCGGGCGGGAGATAGCGGGAAAACTTGGCGGGCAGCAGGCAGGTTTGCAGACTGCGCTGGGTGAACAGGAAACGGCCGTCGCAGACGAAGCCGAGCTGCTGCCAGTCGACTTCGCGGTTGAGCATGAGCGTGCACTCGATCAGCTTGCGCCGCGAGATGCGGGTGTTTTTCGGGAACAGCGCCAGCACCGAGCCGTCGTAATTCTTGCAGTCGTGCAGGAAAAAAGGAGCCGTCTTGCGCGTGCGGCCATTCACATAAATGCGCGGGTCGTTGTTGAAGGGGCAGGCGCGGCCCCATTGCCACCAGTTGCTCTCATCGAATTTCGTGACACGGCGGGCGAGCAGTTGCGCCTTGTGCAGGTGCAGGTGCGGGTGCTGGATGCCGTAGAGCATGCGCCGCGTTTCGCCAGTGTCGACGGTTTGGGAGCAGACGAAATCCATGTTGCCTGCGGGATGCGTATAGATGTGATCCGCTCCCGAGACGGCGCCGACCTTGACGGTGAATACGTCCGCCAGGCGCACGCCGTGGTCGTCGCGCAGGAACATCAACTGGCCGTCGACTTCGGTGAAGATGCGGCCATCGGCCATGTGCCGGTCGAAACGACCCTTCTCGAAGCGGAAAATGCAGCAGTTCGGCGAGTGCTCGCCGAATACGCGCACATCGCCCGTTTCATAAAAATGCGTGATGCTCCCTTGCTGGTACAACCAGGCGTTGAGCTTTTTGGCCGCGGTCAGCTTGATGAATTCGCGCGGCACGATGAACACCAGTTCACCGCCCGGCTTCAAATGGCGGATGGCTTTTTCGATGAAGAAGAGGAAGAGGTTGCTGCGCGCATCGAACAGTTCGGAATCGAGGCGCTGCTTGGTGGCGGCGGCGATGTCCTGATGGCGGACGTAGGGCGGGTTGCCGACGATGCTGTCGAATTGCTCGCTCAGCGGGTAGGCGAAAAAGTCGCGGATTTCGGCGCCAGCCGGGGCAACGCGCGGGTCGACCTCGATCCCGACGCAGTCGGCGCCGCGTTGGCGCAGGAGGGTGAAGAAAGCGCCGTCGCCGGCCGAGGGTTCGAGGATGCGGCCATCGTTACGGCACAGGCCGAGCATGAATTCGACGACGTTGGCCGGGGTGAAGACCTGGCCGAGGTTGATGACATCGCGTTGGTTCATGGAACGATCGGCAACCCTCGCCGCAGGCGCTCATGCCGCTCGCGCATTTCCGGCGTTTGCGCCAGCAAGGTGAATTTACGGGCGGCCTCGACCCATTCCAGGCGTTGTTTTGTGCTCAGGCGGGCAAAGGCGGCCAGTTGCTCTGGCGTCACATCGTAGTAGAAGCCGCCTTTGGTGGTTGGCGTTTCACTGGTCACGAATCTGCTCCAGTAATCGGATATCGCTTTCATCTTGGAGGCGCCCTGTCCCGAGTTTAAGGGCAATTAAGTCGCCGATGTCCGATAGAAGAATCGGAACGCCGTCGATTTCCCTTGTCTGGGCGCGCTGTATGGCCGCTTCGATATCGAGCGGCGGCGCGATCAGGATGTCGATCATGAGTGGTTCCCTAGGCGCTTCGCTGTGCAGGCCGAAGGCGATCATGTGCTTGTGCTCGACCCAGAATCGGCGCTGTGCCGGATCTTTGAGGGCGGTTATCGCTACCGGGGCGCTCGGGGTCAGGTTCAAGGCTTGCGCGCAACGCAGAAAACAATCCAGATTTTCGTCATCCATTGCCAAAACGAGGTCGATATCCATCGTCATGCGTGGTATGCCATGCAGGTTGACCGCTAGCCCGCCGACCAGCAGATAGCGGACACCATGATCCTGTAGGGCGCGAAACAGGTCGAGATAGATCATTTTTTCGCTTCCGCCGCCTTTTCCTGCATTTTTTCCCGCTCCTTCTTTTCCCAGTAGCGCTCGTTCTTGCTCTCGTCAGCGAAGCGGAAGCGGCCGGCGAGTTCGCAGCCCTTCATGCCGGGATTGCACGGCAGGTTGTTGATCTTCGTGCAGCGATCATTGATTTCGTGGGGGCATCCCCAACTGCCGGCCATGTCAGGTGCTTCCTTTGCCCCAGGAGTCCTTGAGCGTGACCGCGCGGTTGAATACCGGCGCGCCCGGTTGGGAATCGACGCGGTCGGCGGCGAAATAGCCGTGGCGCTCGAACTGGAAGCGTTCTTCGGGTTTGGCGTCCTTCAGGGCGGGTTCGAGTTGGGCGGTGATGAGCGTTTTCGAGGCCGGGTTGAGATCGTCGAGAAAATCGCGCTCCAGGTCGGGGGCGTCGCCCGCGCGCCGGGCACCGGGGGCCGGCACACTGAAGAGGCGGTCGAAGAGGCGGATTTCCGCCGGGCAGGCGTGCGCCGCCGAGACCCAGTGCAGATTGCCCTTGACCTTGACGCTGTCGGCGCCCGGCGTGCCGGATTTGGTTTCGGGCAGGTAGGTGCAATGCACGGCAATGATCTTGCCGGCGGCGTCCTTGTCGCAGCCGGTGCATTCGACGACGTAGCCGTAGCGCAGGCGTGCCTTGTTGCCGGGGAAGAGGCGGCGAAAGCCTTTTTCCGGGACTTCCTGAAAATCCTCGGCCTCGATCCACAATTCGCGGCCAAAGGGCATGGCGCGTTCGCCGCGTTCGGGATGCAGCGGGTGATTGGGGGCGAGGCAGTCCTCGAACTGGTCAGCCGGGTAGTTGTCGATGATGAGCTTCAAGGGGTCGAGCACGGCGACGCGGCGCTCGTCGGATTCGTTCATGACCTCGCGCTGGGCATCCTCAAAGAGGCTGTAGTCGATCAGCGAATCGGATTTGGAAACGCCGATGCGCTCGGCGAAAAGCCGGAAGCCCTCGGGCGAATAGCCGCGTCGGCGGGCGCCGACCAGGGTGGGCAGGCGCGGGTCGTCCCAGCCGGCGACGTGTTTTTCCTCGACGAGCTGGATCAGCTTGCGCTTGGAGAGCACGACGTAGGTCAGGTTCAGGCGCGAGAACTCGATTTGCCGCGGCAGCGGGCGTTGCAACAGGCCGCCTTCGGCCAGGCGCTCCAGCAGCCAGTCGTAGAAGGGGCGCTGATCCTCGAATTCGAGGGTGCAGATGGAATGGGTGATGCATTCCAGCGCGTCCTCGATCGGGTGGGCGTAGGTGTACATCGGATAGACGCACCACTTGTCGCCGGTATTGTGGTGCGTGGCGTGGCGGATGCGGTAAATGGCCGGGTCGCGCATATTGATATTGGGCGAGGCCATGTCGATTTTGGCGCGCAGGACGTGCGCGCCGTCGGGAAATTCGCCGGCCTGCATGCGCTTGAACAATTCCATGTTCTCGGCGGGCGTGCGCTGGCGGAAGGGCGAATCCTGGCCCGGCTGCGTCAGCGTGCCGCGCGTGGCGCGCATGGCCTCGGCCGGCTGGCTATCGACATAGGCGTGGCCGGCGCTGATGAGATATTCGGCGAATTGCGCCATCCAGTCGAAATAATTCGAGGCGTGGTAGAGATCGTTCTCCCACGAGCAGCCGAGCCATTTGACGGAATCGACAATGGCATTGACGTATTCCTGCTCTTCCTTTTCCGGATTGGTGTCGTCGAAGCGCAGGTGGCAGCGGCCGCCGTACTGTTCGGCGAGGCCGAAGTTGAGGAGGATGGATTTGGCGTGGCCGAAGTGCAAATAGCCGTTCGGCTCGGGCGGAAAGCGGGTGCGGATTTTCGCCGCATCGGGCGGCGCTGCGGTGTGATCGGCGGCTGGGCCGGGCTGGCCGGCCCAGCGCCGCTGGGCGTATTTGCCGGCCGCCAGATCGGCCTCGACGATGTTTTTGATGAAATGTGCCGGGGCGGCAGTGCTGACTTCTTGGCTCATGGCGTGAGGCGGTGACGGCGGGCGGCAAATTGCCATTCTAGCAACCGCCGCCGCGATAAAGGGAAACTGCGGGGGGCGACGGCGGACTACAGCACCAGTTGGCCGATATACCAGGCGATGCCGGCGATCAGCGCGCTGCACGGGATGGTCAGTATCCACGCCCAGACGATGTTACTGGCGACGCCCCAACGCACCCGCCGGGTGCCGCGCGTGACGCCGACGCCGGCGATGGCGCCGGTGATGGTGTGGGTGGTCGATACCGGGATGCCGAAGGCCGAGGCCAGGAACAGCGTGAAAGCGCCGCCGCTGTTGGCGCAGAAGCCGCGCGCCTGATTCAGCTTGGTGATGCGGTTGCCCATGGTCTTGATGATGCGCCAGCCGCCGAACAGGGTGCCGAGGCCCATGGCCGTGTAGCACGAGAGCACAACCCAGGGCGGAATATCGGACTGGGTGGTGGACAGGCCGGCGGCGATTAGAATCAGCCAAATGATGCCGACTGTTTTCTGCGCGTCGTTACCGCCGTGGCCGAGGCTGTAGGCCGCCGCCGAGAGCAGTTGCAGGCGGCGGAAATATTTGTCCACCTTGCGCTGCGTCATGCGCCGACAGAGCCATGAGACGCCGATCATCAGGGAACTGCCGATAATGAAGCCAAGAAACGGGGCGATGAAAATGAAGGCGACGATTTTCAGCACACCGGAGGCGATCAGGGCGCCGAAACCGCCGGTCTTGAAGACGGCGGCGCCGACCAGGCCGCCGACCAGAGCGTGCGAGGAGGAGGAAGGAATGCCGTAGTACCAGGTAATCAGGTTCCAGGCGATGGCCCCGATCAGGGCGCCGAAAATCACGTAATGGTCGACGATGCTCGGGTCGATGGTGCCCTTGCCGATGGTCGCGGCGACCTTCAGGTGAAACAGGAAATAGGCCAGGAAATTGAAGCTGGCGGCCCACAGCACGGCATGCTGCGGCTTGAGGACGCGCGTCGCGACGATGGTGGCGATGGAGTTGGCGGCGTCGTGGAAGCCGTTCATGAAATCGAACAGCAGAGCTACCACCACCAGGGTGACCACAACGCCCATGCTGAAATTCAGGGGGTCCATGGCGGGCGCTCAGGAGTTTTCGAGCACGATGGATTCGACCGTGCCGACCACGTCCTTGCAGCTATCGGTCACCGATTCGATCAGTTGATAGATTTCCTTGAGCTTGATGAGTTCGCGGACATCGGGCTCCTCGCGGAATATGCGGGACATGGAGACGCGCAGGCGGCTATCGACCTCCGATTCCAGCGCGATGATCTCGTGGCACAAACGAAGAATTTCCGGCGCGTTCTTCATGTTGTGCAGCAGCTTGACGATGGCGTGGATGTTCTTGCAGCAGCGCTCGGTGGTGTCGGCCATTTCCTTCGCTTCCGCCGGAACGCGGTGGATGTCGTAAAGCGATGTGGCCTCGGCGACGTCCTGGATGGTGTCGAGAACATTGTCCATGTTGTTGACCAGTTCATGGATCTCGTCGCGGTCAAAGGGGGTGATGAAGGAGGTGTGCAGTTGCTCCAGTAGGCTGGCGGTGATCGTGTCGGCTTCGCGTTCGAGTGTGTCGATCTCGTCGGCCAGCGGCTGCACGTTTTCGGAACCCTGAACCAGAGCGTCGAGCAGCTTGGAAAGCATGATGCCGCCCTGCTCGATCAACTCGCCATGGGCGACGAAATATTCGAAATACTTGCCCTCTTTGGGCATTAATGAACTCAGCATGGTGCTCCCCTCTTTGTAAGATTCAATTTTAATTTAGCGCCCCCAGTCTTGTCACAATTTCGTAATGTTTGGATGACATGTGGGAATTCGCCCGATTGTTGCGCGCGGGCTAAAATCCGCCGCGGAGGAACAAAAAATGGGATCAGGATTCATCGCGGTCGGTTTGGGCGCGGCGCTCGGCGCCTGGTTGCGCTGGCGGCTCGGCATCATCCTCAATCCGCTGTGGCTGGCCGTGCCGCTCGGCACCCTGGCGGCCAACGTCGTCGGCGGCTATCTGGTCGGCGTCGCGGTCGGCGTCTTCCATCTCCATGCCGGCCTGTCGCCGGCCTTCAAGCTGTTTGCCATCACCGGCTTTCTCGGCGGCCTGACCACCTTTTCGACCTTTTCCGCCGAAGTCGTCGAACGCCTGCTCGCCGGCCAGCCGGGCGTCGCCATCGGCATCGCCGCCTTGCACCTGGCCGGCTCGCTGACCGCCACCTGGCTCGGCCTGTTGAGCATCGGCGCGACGCAGATCTGGCGCTAGGCTCAACAGGAGATATCGCGGCATGCTTTCCGCCGGCTTTCTCATCACATCACTCATCGTTGTGCGGATTCCGGGTACGGGCGTGGTGTTTGCCGTTTCCTCCGGCCTGACGTTGGGGCGGCAAGCCAGTTTTTACGCCGCGCTGGGCTGCACGCTGGGCATCGCGCCGCATCTGCTGGCCACGGTGCTCGGCCTTGCCGCTGCTCTGCACGCGAGTGCGCTGGCCTTCCAGGTTCTCAAGTACGCGGGAGTCGCCTACCTGTTTTATCTGGCCGCCGCGACATGGCGCGACCGCTCGGCATTCGCCGCCCAAGCGGTTCGCGGCGCGAGAGGCATTTTCTTCCTCGCTTTCCTGCCGCAGTTCGTTCAGCAAGGGGCGGCTGTATCGCCGGTGTTGCAGCTTGTTGGTTTGAGTGCCGTGTTCATGCTCATGACCTCCGTGGTCTTTGTGCTCTATGGCTTACTCGCCCATGCCTTCCGCCGGGCTGTCATCGAATCGCCGCGTGTGCAGGCTTGGGTGCGGCGCAGCTTTGCCGGAGCATTCGTCGCCCTCGGGGCGCAACTCTCGCATGCCGAGCGATCCGCGCCTGTAAGGCGCAGCGAACCCCCCCAGGTTTTCTAGAGCGCAATTATTGATTTAGATCATGAATTAATTGTTTAATTTCGTGAAATATTAAATATTGGGCATATTTTTTGTATGCCAAACTTTGGTAGAACATTTCTTATGAAATAGTGAATCGGTTAATTTATTGATAACCGAAGTTTGTTTTTCTTGTACATACAGAAGATTTATACCGAAGTCGGCGAATAGAAACGGCTGCGGCCTAGGGGCATTGCGTTGGCTTTCCTTGAAAATAGGAGCGTATTGTGAAGCTTGCCTGGAAGCTCTCCATTCCGCAAATATGCATTGTCATTTGTCTTGGGCTGATCAGTTTTGTTGTGGTCAATTTTTCATTGACCAGCCTGCGGGAGAAATATGTCGCGGATGTTGTTGGAAGTCGCTTTCAACACATAATCAGGGATATTGAAGCCAGCGAACGGGAAGCAGTCAGGCTGACTTCGCTGTTCCTGCGCCTGCCGTCAGTGACGAAGGCTTATGAAACAGCCCTTTCCGGAAATATTGATGACGCCTATTCGCCAGAGGCACAGGCGGCACGCGAACTGTTGCGTAAAGAACTTGCTCCCATGTTGGAGAGTTACGAAGAACAGACCGGAAATAAACTGCAATTGCATTTTCATTTGCCCAATGTCCGCAGTCTGGTTCGTTTATGGCGCGCCAAAAACACCCAAATTAAGGGGGAGTCGCTAGATGTTTCTGACGACCTTGTTGAATACCGGCTCACGATTCTGGATGTGCTCAAAAGCGGCAGGATGGTTACAGGTATAGAGCTTGGAAGCGGTGGATTTGCCATTCGTGGGGTAATTCCCGTCAAGGCGCCGGACGGCAGACTGCTTGGGTCTGCGGAAGTTCTCAAGGATTTTCAGCCTGTCCTGGACGCCATTACGGAAGAGGGAAAAATTGAACCTATTCTGTATGTGAACAAGGACAGGATTTCCATTGCCACGGACAGATTAAATCCGATGGCTATTGCCACGGACATGCAGGATCCGAAGAAGAATCCCCACAAAGGGGATTTTGTACGCGTTACAAAACCAATTGACGAGGCAAATGATTCGTTGATAACTTCCGAATTACTGGCCAAGGGGAAACACGGCCAGGTCATTGAATATCGCGGTCCCATGGCGCTCGCTACGCTTCCCATAAACGACTATCAGGGAACACAACTCGGCGTTCTGGTCTGCGTCATGAACACCGCAAGCGCAACCCAACTTGTAAATACGGCGGAAATTACTCTGGCACTCATGCTGATGCTAATGGTCATTGCGCCCACTGCCTCGCTTTTGCTTGGCTTGCGCATGCTGGTGATAAAACCGCTGAACAGGATCAAGGAAAAGATTCAGGATATCGCCGAGGATCGCGTCAACCTCAGCGAGCAGATTCCAAGTCACCAGAAGGATGAGATCGGCGCCCTGGCCAAATGGTTTAATATATTGATCGGAAAACTGGTCGCCATGCTGGACGATGTACGCGAGGCGGATGAGCGCACGCAGATCATGCTTGATGCTACCCCAATGGTCGCTACACTTTGGGACAGGAATTTAAACAGATTGGCCTGTAATCAGGAGGCGCTCGTACTGTTTTCCGCGTCAAGCAAGCAGGACTATCTTGATAGATTCTTTGAGTTTTCACCCGAATACCAGCCTTGTGGACGGACGTCACTTGAGATGGGAAAAGAGGTCATAACCAAAGCCTTTGAAGAGGGCTATACCTGTCTCGAGTGGATGCACCAGACAGCGAAGGGCGAGCTGATGCCGACCGAAGTCACGCTCGTTCGCGTCAAATACAGGGACAGTTTCATTGTTGTGTGGTATACGCACGATCTGCGCGAGCGGAAGGCCATACTGGAGCGGGTAGAGGCTGAAAGCGCACGGTTCAAGGAAATGGCACATTGGTATGTGTCCATTCTCGATGCCATCCCTTTCCCTGTGTCCGTTCAGGATACGGATCGGAAATGGACATTTGTCAATGCGGCTCTTGGGAAATTGCTAAATAAAAAGCGGGAAGACATCTTGGGTCTTCAATGCAATAGTTGGGGCATCAGCATTTGCGATACCGACGGGTGTTCCATCATCTGCGCACAGCAGGGAAAGAGGCAGACACACTTCTTCCATAATGACGCGTCCTATCAGGTTGATATTTCCATACTCAAGAACTTGCAGGGGGAAGTTGCAGGATATCTTGAGGTGATACAAGACATCACAGAAATGGAACGCATGGCAAAAGAACAGGCTGAGGCAGTTGCAGCCAACCTTGCAAAATCGGCTTTTCTAGCCAAAATGAGCCATGAGATCCGCACGCCAATGAATGCGATTCTTGGCCTTACCGAAATTCAATTGCAACAAGAAACGCTTTCTCTCAATACCAGAGAAGCCTTCAGCAGGATTTTTACTGCAGGTTATACGCTTCTCTGCATTATCAATGACATCCTGGATCTTTCCAAAATTGAGGCTGGCAAACTGGAATTGGTGCTGTCGCCTTACGAAATTACAAGTCTGATCAGCGATACCCTGCATCTGAACTTGATGCGCATCTCCAGCAAACCAATTGAATTCGTACTTGAAGTGGACGAAGATATACCGTTCAAGCTCCTTGGCGATGAACTGCGCATCAAACAGATTTTAAACAATTTGCTCTCCAATGCCTTCAAATACACGTATGAAGGCGAGGTTAGGTTGTCAGTTCGCGTCGAATGCGGAGAGACGGACTCCGAAGTGATGCTTGTGTACTGCGTGAGCGATACAGGGATGGGCATGGCGACGGAGCAAGTGGAAAAGATGTTTGACGAATATACCCGTTTCAATACGGCAACCACCCATGCAATCGAGGGTACCGGGCTTGGGATGAATATTGCCCAGCATCTGATAGGTTTGATGGGTGGTACTATTACTGTGGAAAGCGAGCCGGGTCATGGAACATCCATTACCGTGCGTTTGCCACAACGTAAGCTTGGCAATGATGAGTTGGGCAAGGAAATGGCTGAAAACCTGCGATGCTTTAGCGGTATCTCGCCGCATTTGAGAATGGCGCAGGTCAAGTATAAGAGAATACCACAAGGTAAAGTTCTGATCGTGGATGATCTGGAAACAAACCTGTATGTTGCCAAAGGGTTGATGCTGCCCTATGGTTTGTCGATTGATACCGCCATGAGCGGTTTTGAGGCCATTGAAAAAATCAGGCAAGGCAATGAGTATGATGTGATTTTCATGGATCATATGATGCCCAAGATGGATGGTGTCGAGGCAAGCAAGATTATTCGTAGCCTGGGATACTCACGTCCAATAGTGGCGCTTACCGCAAATGCCGTTCTTGGGCAGGCGGAAGTGTTTTTGCAAAACGGGTTTGATGACTATATTTCCAAGCCCATTGATTCTCGCCGACTTGACGCCATTCTTGGCAAGTTTATTCGGGAAAAGCAAGGCTGGGTGGACGTGGCAGAGCCTAGCCAAGAGCAAACCAGCGAGAGCGAACTAGAGAGAATTTCCCAGGATCTGGAATTGCTCGGAATTTTTTCACGGGATGCTGAAAAATCACTTGCAACACTGAAAAGTGTGTGGGAGGACATGTCTCGAGACGGAAATATTCCCGAGGATTGCCTAAAAGCGTATGTGATTAATGTTCACGCAATGAAAAGCGCTCTGGCAAATATCGGCGAAGCAAGACTTTCTGCCCTCGCTCTCGCACTGGAGCAGGCGGGTCGTGAACAGAACCTTTCTGTTATGACTAATTCAACTGGCGGATTCCTTGATGGTTTGCGCAAGGTTATCGATAAGGTAAGACCAAAGGAAAACGGCGCCATAATCAATTTTGATCTGGATCCAGGTTTTTTGCGCAGAAAACTGCATATTATACAAATTTCTTGTGAAACATATAACAAAAAGGCGGCAAAGGACGCTTTGCTGGAGTTAAAGCAAAAATCCTGGTCGGCCTCCACCAGAAGTCTTTTGGATTCACTAACTGAGCTTCTTTTATGCGGTGATTTTGACAAAGCGGCTGCTTGTATCAGAGAAGTAAGCTCGGAAGGAGGTCAATGATGAAAACAATTTTTGTCGTTGACGACTCATCAACAAACCTTATTCAGGCCGAACGGGCGCTGGAAGAAAGTTACAATGTAATAACCCTGATTTCCGCGCAGAAAATGTTTTCCCTTTTTGGCAAAATTATCCCGGATTTGATACTGATGGATATTGAGATGCCGGAAATGGACGGTTTTGCAGCCCTTGAGAGGCTAATGGAAAATGAGATCACAAGGGGAATTCCGGTAATTTTTTTGACCGCGTCAATTGATACCGAAAGTGAAGTGCGTGGGCTTGATCTTGGCGCCGTGGATTTCATAACAAAGCCATTTTCCCCTGTTATTTTGCGAAGCCGCGTAGCGCATCATTTGAGCATCAATGAAATTATCAAAAAAAGAACCGAAAGGATTGTGCGCCTGCAAACCAATATCATCTTTGTTTTGGCGGATATGGTAGAAAACCGCGACAAGATAACAAGTGGCCATGTGGAGCGAACTTCTATCTACATTAAAACCCTTATAGAAGCCATGCGAGAGCGCGGCTTGTACAAAGAAGAAATTGATCACTGGAATATGGATACGATGCTTTTGTCTGCTCGCTTGCACGACATAGGAAAGATAACCATTTCCGATTTGATCCTGAATAAACCTGGAAAGCTTTCGGATGATGAGTTTGAAGTAATGAAAACGCATGCATTGGAAGGTGAGCGCATAATCGAGCAGATTATCGCCAGAACTGGCAGCGAAATGTTTTTGCAGCATGCAAAATTTTTCGCTGGTTATCACCATGAAAATTGGGATGGGACTGGTTATCCGTACAATCTTAAAGGCGATGCTATTCCACTCCAGGGGCGCATCATGGCTGTTGCTGACGTGTACGATGCACTTGTTTCAGAGCGATCCTATAAAAATGCATTCCCGCATGAGAAATCCGTGCAAATTATCATGGAGGACGCGGGCAAAAAATTTGATCCAAATATAGCGAAAGTTTTTTTTGAAGTGCATGAGGAATTTAAATTGGTAAAAGAGGCTGATCTTCCGAGCGAAAAATGGGCTATACAATCAATGTTCTAGGGTGGCTTGTTTCAAATGGCAACATGCAGGGTGCCACGGGAGAATCCGCCATTCAATCCTGACCAAATTTCATTGTTCTGATCCGATTTCATGGAGTTCCAAGGGGTTGCTGGTGATGATGTGCGCGTGTAATGCCGCTTGTTTCGGCGCCGGCATTGCGCGGGGCGAAGCCATTCCCTTACACACAACTCACTGTGCGTAGATGGTGCGCATATGTTCGACCCCTTCGACGAAATCTCTGAGGCGTTGCAATCCTTGCCAGAGGGTTTTTACGCCGGGTTCGCCGTCGCCCT
>Ga0123354_10001788_pt1 | contig 27087 bp, 18 predicted proteins | sample TergutLab28metaG_2_FD_97872 | JGI IMG/M metagenome (GOLD analysis project Ga0123354, IMG submission 97872) | Labiotermes labralis P4 segment gut microbial communities from Petit-Saut dam, French Guiana - Lab288 P4 | ecosystem: Host-associated > Arthropoda: Insects > Digestive system > Gut ... | reverse complement strand
TTAACCTTTTGACGCCTAATGTCAACTATAGTGGTCGTACCGCACCGCTAACCTCTAAAGTTGCATTTTATATATTTATTCAACAAATATAGGTACTGAATATTTTAAACATGTTGTATACTCGCAGTTTTTTCTCTTCAAAATGCAGTTTGTTTCATAATTCTAACGTATTTAGTTCCTGTATTATTCACATTTTATATACAGGGTGTGCTAAAATTTAAAAAATAATTCCGGCGCCAAAAGGTTAATGTTAAGTATAGACAGCAAACAGAGTAAGTTTATATGTATTTATTGAAACAAGAATATAGTGGTAAGGAGTCTGCTTAAACGTTTGGTGTTTTCTGTCTGTATACTTAATTTATCGCTTGAAGTTAACGGAAAAGGAGCGTGCCATGTACAAGTAGGAAAGAATTAATCTCGAAATCGAGAAGGCATGCCATATAAGACTGTTTTAATTGTACTGCAGAGAGAGGTAAATAAAACGAAGAAAGAGGAAATCCTAATTTCTCGGTGACTATGTAGTGTAGGTTAGCCCGCTTATGTGGCATGCGTTTCCTACCGAATTTAATTTAAAGACAAATAGTCCCGAAACTGCTATCGTATTATGGCCTGAACATTCACTTGGATAAGATCTGATTGTTGGTTTCCGACTCTGTTTCTAAGCACCTAACCAACTTACTCCACAGAGCGGAGTCCTTTATGAGAAGCCAGTGGTTCCTCAGTCAGTCAAGAAATTCGCCGCGTGTTATTAAAACCGAAGATTCATTGCCGTCTTTACAATGATCCACACTTGTCCCCATCCTGAGTCAGCTGAATACACTACACGCCGTCCTATCCTATTTAAGTTGCATTTTAATATTATCCTTTCATCTAAGCCTAGTTCTTCCAAGTGGTTCTTTACTTCAGGTTTCCTTTATGTGTATCTCTGGGGGTCCATTCATGCCAAATGTTCCACCCTTCTCATACTTAATGATTTGATAACCCTGACAATATCCGGTGAGGAGTACACATCTTGAACCTGCCCATTATGCTTTTTTCTTCATCCTTCTGTTGCTTCCTTTTAGGATCAAATATTTTCCTCAGTACCCTGTTCACGAACATTCCTCAGCCTATATTCTTTCCTACTGTTAGAGACCAAGTTTCATACCTATATGAAACAATAGTCACATTTATAGTTTTCTTTTAGTCGTTTTGTTTTGTAGATACGGAACGGAAAAAACGAAAGATTCTGGACTGAATCGCAGCTCTGAAAGCATCCTTATATACCAACCAAGACGAATGGTTCTATGACGAATTACGGAACCATTCAACAGAACGTCTTTACAGGTAAAGGTAAAGTTGTTCGTGTCTACGCCATGAAAGAATACGGGAGAATAGAGCTGTAACTCCCCTTGTTCTTACCTCCGCTCGCTACCTCGGTGTTGCAAGCCAGAGATTTCAGCGCCATCGCAGGCTACGTAACCATTGGCCTTGGTCAGGATATTACGATATGACATTGCTGGTTTTCTACGCTTGGTTTTTATCTTGTCCTGCGTTTTTGCTTCTGAACTCACCGTACGGTTCTTTTGCTTTATTTGCAGTGAAGGTGCCCCAGATAACCAAAATACTCCAAAACAAAACAGCAGAAGGCATCAGTTTTCTCAGCGTAGTTCTAGATCTCTTCGCTATCACTTCCAACATGTCGTATAATGTCATAAAAGGATTCCCGTTTAGGTAAGTAATTTATGTGTTTATGGAACTGATACTTATGGAGAGGCAGGTGCCGTGTGTCTCCTCATGCAAGTGTAGTATTTTTCTGTGCAGATTTTATCCTTCGAAAACGAAAAAAAGTGAAAGTAATTTTCTACTCAACTCTCCGATTTCCCAGAGAGCGTTGCTTTTGAAAGGTCCCCCAAGCTTCTCCCGTTTTGTTCTTCTGGTACGATGAACATGTAGATGAAGATAAGTATGGAGCACATGTGGAATCATGGTGACAAGGGAAAACCAAAGTACTCGGAGAAAACACAGTCCCAGTGCAACTTAGTCCACCACAAATGTCACGTGGACTGATCTGGGTTGAACCTTAGCCACCACGGTCAGAAGCTGGCGACTAACCGTCTGAGCCATGACACTACCCCTAGAAAACTGAAACCAATCTGCGTTACTTATTAGCGTTTGTTCTTCTCCCATAGACAGTACGGCGTCTTTCTGTTAGTACGGTCGAACAATTAATGTCGTACAGGGGAACAAGCACTTTTTGTTGTGGGTCAGAAGGCAGCGATTCTTAAAGTTACACCGAGTGGTACATACAGGAATCACTCGGCCTTAAAGAGCAAATATTTACTAATCCCGTAGTGTAATTTGACATTCATAGGACCTTGCATCGTGGTATATTCTTATAATAAAAGCCAACGAGATGCACTGTTTCTCAAATTTATTTTGGTAAACTCTACATGTTTCGGACAGATCTACTGCCCATCATCAGGAGTCTCAACACTGTATACACAGCAGTTGGTATTTGTCATGCTAGTTATGTTGACTGTCTGCTAGAGAGGTCAGGATGGATAAATGTAAGAGAAATATATACCTAAAATTATTTCTTTCTCTCTGTCCCAAGTGACCGGTAGGTTTCAAAGTAATATTCTGTCGACACGCTGTGAGTAAAGGACTTCAATTAACCGTTTAAAATTCAATGGTAACTGTTTGTACCACCTGCTGTAACACTTAAAACTGTGCATTGTCCTCACGCATTGTATTTAGGCCTGTGAGGTTTTCGTGATTCTTCGAACAGACGGTTAATACTTCTCTGAACAGCATTAAGTAAGTGACTTTCCTTCACTATGGAAGTAGTTCGGTGTGTGTAAAGCAAGAACCAAACCTATACACAGAAATGCGATTTAGATCTTGGCTCTTCTGGAATGTTACGTAGCGTAGAATTGTTGTTACCTACGTTTGGGACAACGTGTCGGTCCCCGTCTACAAAGGTCACAACAATGGTCCTTGAAGATGGGACGGATACGTCCCAAAACGTCGGAAACTAACTACCAATCTGCGCTGCGTAATATCGCACAGGAGCTAGGATTTCATTTACCCTGCGGCGGAAGTCTGAAATCTCGCATCTATAATTCTATTGAATTCCAGTCTTTGCAGGGTTATGCATGACGTATCGCGCAATACAGTGTCTTGTAGGTGATGCTGAAATGTTTTTGGGCGTAAAGAGGGTGCACACAATGTTACTGGAGAAAAGTGCACGGGGAACTTCATAATTTATGTCTTTAATCAGGGTATTATTACAGGGTTGCAATCGAAGAAGAGGGTAAGTGCAAAATGTAGAGCGAAAGAGACCACTGGCGGGAACTAGATGTAGAGGGGAGTATTATATTAAACTCGAGCTTAGTGAAATAGGCAGAAGAGGCTTGTTAGATACATCTGGTTCAGGAAGGGCTCCATTGTTGGATCGTCATGAATACGTTGACGAAGGTACGGTTTCCATAAAAGGTAATGAATTACTTGATCAACTTATAAGCTCTAGACGCGCTGTGAGGGTATTTGTCTCGTCTAATGTGATTCCATGCATTCTGGAACATGAGTACCAATCTGTCAGAGAAATCTGCTGATCAAACTCCACAAGACATGGCCGTGACATGGCTCACCGGTTAGTCACCGGCCTGCCATCGCGGGGGCCTGGCTTCAATTCCGTATCAGTCCGTGCGGCATTCGAGGTGGAGGAGTTAGCATTGGAACAGATTTGTCTGCGAATAGTTTGGTTTCCCTTGTCATTATCATTCCAGCAATGTTGCATGCTCATTCGTCTTCTGCCGACACTGTATGTTCTTCGCAGTTTACAGCCGCTTTAAATAAAACAGAAGGCATGTGTTCCGTGTAATCATTTGAGAGCCACAAGGTCCACAAAATAGATACATTGTCCACTTCTTAATTGTAAAACTTTTACGCACTCTATTTTATTGGCCTCAGAATGTCATTGTATTATGTTCCCAGACGGTGGCAGTTTCTACGTTAAACGGAATAATAGAGGTAGATGTCCGTAATTGTGGGAGCGAGTTTAAAGATTTGCTTGTTTTTATTGTTGTTTCCATTTATAAGCTGTTACCTTGAAATCTGAAGCATCATCAAACTAATCCACGAGGTTGGTTGTAAATTAATTCGAAATTGGATTGGGTAAGGGGGTTCCCCGGGGTGCCCATGTATCTTACCCAAGTAATAGTGGCAACAGGAAACTAATTCATCAATAGTTTGGCGAGTTGCGATCAATCGGCGGGGGGTAGGCCTACCTTAGGTCGTGTCGGGTCTCCTAGCACTGTCCCGCTGAGATTCACATCAAAGTGTTCCGCCTTCTTGTCATCATCTCTCCCAACAGTCCCTTGTGTTCAGATGAGCTTCATCAAAGTCGGCAACAAAGACGGTTTCAGCGCTGTACGTTCTGCAATTACACTGCCCTAGCATCATGCACTCGTGCTAATAAACGGAGTCCGTTTTCTGCTGTTTCATATTTAAAGTTTCTGTCGGTGTAGTCGTTTCAAGGTGGGTGATTTCGGGAAGCCGACTGATCAGTTGTAGCACCTGGAATGCAGGGCACGAGACGGTGCTTGTAATATTACCGTCTTGACAAGGGCCAACCGCTGGATCACATTCTGAGCGATTTAACCTTCCGTTTCGTATCATATAGAACTGTGTGTGTACACTGAAGATGTCTCCATACTGACTTAAGATATTTTAGGTATATGCTAGGTCACTACTTAAAGTTGCACTGCACCCTCATGTATTCAATAACATACAACAGTCGAGCAGTTGATACGTGAGCTGAAACTTCTATGTGCTGTGTACAGATTTCATGTGATGTTTTATTTTGCTTAGCCACTAGCTCAAGCACGAAGACTCTCGTCTTCTGGGATATCACTAAGTAAATGTTACCGACGTTGCGGGGGAACGTTGTTCCTTCACCTTCAAGGGCCTTCTCGGACCTCTCAACCCCTTAAGATGAAGGCAGGACATTTCTTTCAGTCGTCGGGAACGGATTACCCAGTGATTGGGTATTACATCCCAGAAGACGGGAGTCCTTAACCACACTGTCGTGAAAGCCTCAAGACTCGCATAGAGTTACCTTATCTGTAAGAAATAAATTTGCATTGCCTTACTGCGTGGGCCGGGATAGCTCAGTCGGTATAACGACTCGTTACGGGCTGGACGGTCCGGGGATCGAATCCCGTTGGAGGTGAGATCTTCCGCACCCTTTCCGACCTGTCCGGGGGCCCACCCAGCCTCTTATACAATGGGTACAGGGTTTTTCCCCCAGGGTAAAACGATCGGGGCGTGGCGTTGACCACCCACCCCCACATAGCGTCGAGGTTAAAGAAAGAATAGAGCTTTGGGCCTCCCCGGCCTGTTGTAGGGTGAACAATACCTTTACCGCTGCTTTAGAGTTCGGTTAAATGTTGCCGGAAGTCTGCATAATATTTCCTTCTTGTTTATTGTCTCAGGAGGTGTTGCTTCAATCTAGACGGAATGTGTTTTGTAAAAACATGGTCAGACAACAGAATAATACGGGCCCAAGTTGGCTCAAGGTGTAACGTTTCTGACTTGTATTCGAGAAGTGGCTGGCTCGAATCTTGGACGGGACACAAACAGTTATAGTTGAGGTTCTTTATCGTGGTCCTACTCAGTTCCTGCAAGCAACTGTCAAAATCTTACCTCGAATTAGGCCACGCTGACTTCCATGTCATTTTAATGTCATCATTAGCTACCATTCGTGGTCGTTCCATGTCTCCATCGGCCAGTCGCCTGTATCTCACCGCGGAGGACCGAGTTCGATCCCATTTCAGTCATTGCAGGATTTGTGGTGGACAAACTTACACTTGGGGCAGCTTTTTTCCCCGAATACGTCCGTTTTTCTATGTCACTATCGTCTCACCAGTGCCCCATATCACTGACACTTTACAGAGTTACGCGGACATGGCTTGACACTGGAAGCAGCCTGTTACACATTGAGTGTCAAGTGACGTTTATGCCTCCCTGTATGTTCTTAGCAGCTGACTTCGTCTTTAAGCAACATATTCTGAGTTGCAGCATCGTTAAATAAACTCTAAATAAAGAACAGAATAGCGGTATATGAAGCAAATTGCCTTACGAAGTGATACTGAGACAGTAACAGAACGTTAATGTTACAGTGATGAGGCCAGTAGTACTGTATGTGATATGAAATTTGCAAGGCAGTAAAAATTGGAACTGTGGTTTGCTGGGCTGCACTGTATGGGCTAATGTTGGTTGTGAGCCTTCCGGAGAAGACTTCTGCCTCCGTCTTCTACGTGCCGTGAACCACAATGTCATAACCCGGAATGTCGCAATCTAAACAAGTATAAATTACATTCCTGCGGTTAGTATACCGATGTACGAGCAATTTCGCCTTATCTGCCAGCATATTGCATAATAGTTTTCTCATCGCTTTCTTTATTTAATGTATTATATCTGACTTCAAATCGGAATGTGTCACATCAAAGATAAGTCTCCTAATTTTTTGTGTTTTATGAATATGGAGTGTTGAGTGGGTGGAACATGAGATTTTGAAACAACGAAAATAAAAGCATATTTATCTTAATAATTAACCAACTTGATGCACAAAATTTTGTTTTACAATAAGTTTATTTCATGCCTCTACATGTTTCGGGCACATGTGCTCGAAACATGTAGAGGCATGAAGTAAACTTACTGTAAAACAAAATTTTATGCATCAAGTTGGTTAATTACTAAAATAAATATACTGAGATGCACGGTCAGCAAAACATCAAAAGCAAAAGAAGCATTGTTTTCATAAATCTTAATCAGCTGACAAATGATCAACATTTTAGGAAATAAGCGGAGATGGCACAGTCAGTATAGTCTAGTGTCTAGGCTCCAAGCTGGACGACAGCAGAATCGTCCTTCGTTTTCCTCAGGGACAGATTTTTCTCTCTTTCAAAACGTCCACACCAAGTCCGAGGCCCACCCAGCTTCATATCCAATGGGGACCGGTTGCTCATACTCCGGCAGTAAAGTGGCCGGGGAGTGAACCTGACCATTCACTACCTCCTAGTGCCGAGGTTAAGTATGAGTGAAGCTTTACATCCTGCATGGTCTTCACAGAGAACTTTACTTAGCGAACAGTCGAGTAACCAGGCCGATTAATCTGTTGATGGGGTCCAGCGTATAGATCATAACGTTTTAGTGTCAATGGAGAGTATAAAGATAAAGCAATCCCATTAGAGCCCTGGACAGGTCGTTCAGGAGGTTGGGGCTACCAGATTTCAAGACAGTCGGCACGTGAAGGTGATAAGGTCGGCCTTACGCACCGGCCGCCTTTACTCATTTCTGTTAGAGTCTGAGTCAACACCAGGGCCATAGTGCAGCTGGAAGGATTGAGTCAAAGAAAAATTCCAATAACACCGTCGGGAATCGAACCCGTGACCTTCCGGCTTGTAGCGCTGTGCCTCAACCAACTGCGCCGCCGCATGCCCCCATTAATGGAGAGTACGAACACTTAATTTTCAGATCTATTTGACTACGTTAAATCCAGAGTCCTGCTGCATTATCACTCACTGATTGTTCTTCCTAAACATATAGGCTTACTGCCTACTGATACCGGTAGAGACATTTTGGCCACGAGTCCGTTTGTTGTGCCAGGTTCCCTCGTACGTCGCTGTGATTTTCTTTTTCCTGCCGTTATGGAGCCAATGTTCGCAACAGTAGCTGCAGGGTCAGATTAATATGGACATGTTGGTAAATGATACTAAAACCTTCCGCCCCCCCCCCCCTCCCTTTGCTGCGTTTGCAGTGATAAAAGGGCAAAACAGAAGAAGACGTTAATTTGTTCCGTTTCCATGGTAACACAGGCAGGATACTCCCTTCTCCCACACCCTTCTGGTTTCTGTGTGATGTCTACAGGAAAATCCCGCGTTGGCTTCCCAGCTTCTCTAATTGCGACTATTATGCTACCGACTTCTGTGCGGAATAAAGAGAGACGGAAAGAAATGGAGGAGGCTGAAGGGGAAAAAAGATTTATTGTAAATGCAGTTTGGTTCTTATACACAAAGGAGATACAATGCTTGTATAGTGCATGGAAATCTTAAGAAAAGCAGTCACAGGTTTACGCCGCCTTCCTTCAAAAGTATCATGTCGTTAATTAAAATGCTGTAGTATAATATATGGCACAATGTTCTGAAACTTTTGGTTCGGAAGGGTAGCAAAGTAGCTGCTTATTTCAAAGGAGCATATCTCAGTTGCATATTATGCGGTCCACTGGTTCGTGAGTTTGACACATTATGATTCCATGGTGAAATTCTGGTGTGCTCTTAAACCTGTGAAATTTGGTTGCTGAGTCGTAGTTGTTAAGGAGTTACCTGGCGGCATAGAATCTGCCCATCAGTAAAGTAACAATAAGAACACCTTATGTACTTGTAAGCCTAACAACTGAAACCAAGGTTTAGCCTTTTGTAGCACTTCTGACAGCCACGTTTTAACAAAATTCACGAATCACAATGTGTATTTTTATGTTTTAATTTCATTTATGTGTGTGTGTGGCTCTAAGGTCTCAGGTATGCTGCTATGGTATTGTTTTCCTCTCAGAATCAGTAAACTAACTTACTCCAGGAAGCAGGGTTTTCTTGAAAAGCTGATATTCGCTGTTCTGGTCTAGAAATTTCCGACGTAACATGGAACCGCAATGTTCATGTGCCGTTCTCACAGGAACCCGTCCGTAAGTCATCATCTTGGTTAGATAATGCAATACACATCTCGTTCCCGTTGTGTTAAAGGCCCATTTTAATATTATCAGCTTATTTACTCACTCCCCTCCCGGTTCTCCGAGTAGAATTTTGATTTTTAATTTTTTCCATCCTTGCTGGATTCCCCGTTCACTCAGCCATCTTGTATTGATGGTCCTGATAAAATTTCGTGAAGACTCCACAATATAGGTAGGTAGGTTTTCACCCTTTTGTAGGCTACGCAGGCCCTTATGGTGAGTAGAGGTATAGTTCTACTCTTTCTAGGACTTCGGCACTCTAGATGGGGTGGAGGGTCAGCCCCATGCCCCGGCCGCCCCTACCCCCCGGGAAAGACCCGGTACCCATTGTACAGAAGGCTGGGTGGGCCCCAGGGCCGGTCTGGACGGGCGGAAAATCTCGTCCGCACCGGGATTCGATCCCGGACCGTCCAGCCCGTAGTCAGTCGCTATACCGACTGAGCTACCCGGCCCATCTCCACCATATAGTCTAGTGTAATTATTAATTTTTTAAGTGGGAAACGTAGAGTTAAATTTTGTGCACTGAATTTAACGTCCCATGACGTTATTAATTGCTGTAATTTTGTTATTACTCTGTCTCTTCGTTATCATACTTTGGAAGACTTTGTGTAGCGTTAATAGAGAATGTATTGCATTCTGTTGCCTGTGTATCAGGAGTTAACACACATATTAACAGAGAATCTATTTTACTTAGTTACATGTTTATTACTACTAATTGATACAGAGTATATCGTCCACACCGGCCCTGGGGCCCACCCAGCCTCCTGTAAAGTGGGTACCGGGTCTTTCCTGGGGGTAAAGTGCGGCCGGGGCGTGCTTCTGACCACTCACCCCCTTCTAGTGCCGCGATCATGGAAGAGTAGAGCTATACCTCTACCCACCCTCTGGGCCACACCGGGCCTGGAACGGGATTACTTTACCTTTCTACCTTAATACAGAGTGTATTCAGTACGCCTTATTGTGCCGGAAGGAACTGGATTTTTAACACACAGTATATTTTAGTTTGGTACCAGTACATCTGCAATTGCCACTGTTATGTGTCGTTTTAAGAAACGTAACTGAATAGAGTGGATTTAAAATCATGGAAAAAATTTAAATTTTCTTAATACTAGGAAATGTGGTAAGGATATTAATTGAAACAAATAGTCTTGTACACCTTTTCATTCTTGCCTATGACATGAAATACTTTTTGCTTCTGTGGCACAACAAACCTAATCGGGGGCTAGGCCGCCTCGATTTTGAGCTGTATAGAACATTCACACACACACACACACACACACACGTGTATCCAGTAGATCTCTTCTGAATGAATGATAAGCTCTTCAGGGAGACAGCTACTTACAAAACACACAACAAACACAAAAGACGAACATCCATGCCTTCTGCGGGATTCGAACCCCCGATCACAGCGATCAGGAGGTTGCAGACCTACGCCTTTGACTCCACGGCCACTGGGATCGGCACGTAAAACGCTTACGGCCTTTTTAACGGGTGTCATCCTTAGGGCCAGCTGTTCAAAAAAGCTGATACAAGTACGTTTGGAATAGTTCTCCTTGTGTCAAAATACAGACTGTAGCTTTGTGTCGATCTCCATCTTTCGTCCGTAATATGAAACAACGCCGAGCTCAGCTTCCTGCGATAGATTACACTGCGTCACATCTTCTATACTGCCAACATCTGTTTGGTAATGTTACCGTCGAAGTGCTTGGCCTGCAACGCGTAAAAAAAAGGTGTAAAACGGCTTAGTGTGAATGCGTTCTGTGTAGAGGTATTTAAAGATGCGGCCTAAAGACAAGGGACAGAGACTGGGGCCAGGCTGTCTCCCTCCTCACATTCCTGGCCACATTCCTCCACACCTCTTCACTACTGGCAGGGCGGTCGAAATTCCTCTTGTCACATCTCAGAAATTGTTCCGACTATCCTGGGAAACACGCCCTCTCGTTTTCGTCTTTCCACTTCCCATTTTTTTTTTTGTTGGGGGGTGATGCAGCAGTAACAGTGGTACCTTGTTTTGGAGCTTTTAAACCTGAGGAATGCGATCTGTGAGTCACCTACACAACGTGCATGTATTCTGCAAAATACCCGTGATAAACCGACACCATAAAAACATTAAACATTCATATGCTGAATCTTATGTTTAATGGACCGTGCGTCATCTTGATAGTTGAATAAAGTGAGACCAACTTGATGTCACTTGCTTTATTATTTCATTATTTAATGCTCAACATGTTGCGGATGTTAATACATACATCCTCAGGAGCTTGCGACTTATTTGTTGTGTTATTTCATGGGTTGTATTGCTCTGTAAGGATAGAGATTTTTGCATTAACGTACTTATTTAGTGGTGAGTGTTTAGTCGTGACGTGTGTGGTTGTATTAGAAAGCGTGTTTCTGCAAATATTGGCTGCTGCGGTGTCTTATGGTTACTGAATCCTTCTGATGTCGTGTATATGAGCTTACACATACCTGGTTCGATGTGTGTTGGTGTTACGTTGTGGTTTGGCTGGGGTGGTGTGGTATCCGTATGCAGGCTGAAGCACTGCTTACAGAGCAATACAACTCATGAAATAACTCAACAAATAAGTCGCAAGCTCCTGAGGATGGATGTATTAACATTCGAAACATGTTGAGCATTGAATAATGAAATAATAAGCAAGTGACATCAAGTTGGTCTATCTTTATTCAACATTCATATGCTGTTTACGACGTCGTATACACTGGCGACATTACACAGCGCTGATTCAGGTGTTGGTATTCGAAAGTCGCCGATTCCTGGCTGCTTAATGCTCTAAAAGGCCCCGGTTCGAGACTTGGCCCTGAAGACATGTTTGTAATGGTTTTTCTTAGTCCCGTACCTAGGTCTGGAGACAGTATTTTTACAAAGGCCACAACATCTTCTGCGCCCTTTTCATTAATCAGTCGCAATCACACCGCATTCGACGCTCTTTGACTTAAGAAGCTAAGGAAACGTCGATATGTAAATCAGTACCAATTCGTGTATGATGTACTGTATATTACCAGTATACTGCTATTGCCGTCGACTTTCTCATTAATCGGTTACTTTATAGTCAAGATTCTTTTGTGGATTAGTACAAAAAATAACTTTAATTTTTGAACGTTTTAATATTTTATTAAATTCGAAATTCCGAGTCTCTTGAAACTTTCTCAAAGTTCTGTCGGATATTTTGTATTTAAAAAACTTAATGTTTCCTTTAAATGAGACAACTCTTGTATTTTTTAACGTCGTTCAAGTTCACAGGGGTGTCCTTAGTGCAAATAACTACACAGCCTTGTTTTTTCCCGTAGTTTCAGAGTGCTTAAAACATTTTTCACTTAACAAAGAATTTGAAGACTATGGTGTAAAAACTTGCCGAAAATACGAAATTTTATTCATTGTCGTGCCTGGTTACTGACAAGGTACCACCATAACCGCTCAGAGTATGTACCTAAACGTTTATAGAAGTAACCTTTCGGTTGTGGCACTTAACAGGTTTGCGTTCAGCTGCGCTTTCTTCTGAGTTTCCATATTGAATGGTGAATAATGGCATTGAAGTTCAAGTCCAAATTTTCTGTCTGGACCTTTGTACCATTTATGGCTTTCTCATTACATTACACACTTGGCTTTATTTAAAAATTTCTTTAAAAATCTTTGGAGTGAAGTGGCGAGTTTCATGGTGGCAATATTTTCTAACCTACTGCTAACTGAACCTTCATCTGGTACACCCCTTATCCACAAACGGGGCCTTGTGATTCGAGGCAGGGCTGTATTTATTAAGTATTAGGCCCACGCCCGTTTTGAAGCAGTTAGCACCACTAAAATATAGCAGTGGTAGGTGAAATTGGTTTTCAGATTCTGGTCAAATTTGTGGGCAGTCTCAAATAGCCAGTGCAGTTCAACCTTTCACTATTCAGCATCTACCGACTGACTGCACACTGAAGACCTGCAGATGGCGTGAAGGTAAACCACTTAAGATTGTCATTTAACATTTCAGTGTTGTTTGTCATGTAGAGCTGTTTGTTCCCGCGCTGTCGCATTATTGACATACTCGTACAAGAGACCGCATTAGAGTTTCAAGCGTTTCAGTTGTGCATTCGTGCTTCGTATTCGAGAAATCATGTGTTTAAATATTATCCTGGGGATCGGGTATGGTTTTTTTCGTGGTATTCCTCAGCCACGCCACTTAAATGTCGATATGGCGCCGCTTCCTTCCACGATTTCCCCCTTTTCGTCATTTACTGATAATCTTACCATTCGACGCTGTGTGGTCTCAGCTTTTCACAGCGTCGTTAAATAATCCAAAAATAAATACGTCGAAATACTGTAAACACATAAATAATTATGCTTTAATAAGCAAATAATCGCAGTGTTCGAGGTGACGTGATATTCCCGCCTATTTTATGCAGATCGCTCTGCTGTTTCGGTTACTCGTGTTTTGTGAGGCTGGGACATCCAGGGTTCATCGCTTGTTCACTCGGACTTATTCCTACGACTTATAAAATAGGCTGAGGTTCTACGGGGATATTATGCTGCCTCAGTGGTTCATTTGGTCCCGACGTTTCGAGGGAACGTAGAGCTGTCATTTCAAGTGTCGAAGTACCTATTGTCTCTTTAAGGCGGCACTAAGTTCCCCGAAACGTCAGGATCAAATGACCCACTGAGGCAGTGTCAGATCCCAGAAGAACGGAATCCTCAGCTTCACCGTAACACAAAACTCACAACTTGCATTCTGCAGGACGTGCCAGGGATTGGATTGCGAGTTCTGTTCTAGAAGACCTACCTAACGTAAAGTTGTTTATTACATATTGATGAACATGTACTGTATTTCTTTACACGCACTATGTCATTCGGGCTGGACGGTCCGGGGATCGAATCCCGGTGGGGGGGCGAAGTTCTCCACACCTGTCCAGACCGGCCCTGGGGCCCACCCAGCTTCCTGTACAATGGGTGCCGGGTCTTTCCCAGGGGTAAAGAGCGTCCGGGGCGTGAGGCTGACCCCTCACCCCCTTCTAGTGCCGTGGTCACGAAAGAGTAGAGCTATACCTCTTCTCCCCCTATAGGCCGTACGGCCTGTACAGAGCCTCAGTGCCTGTACAAGGGTGAGCTTTACCCTTTTTACTGTGTCATTACTTGTTAAGAACTTAAATTGTCGACACTCACATACAGACCAGCTGCAAACTTCTGGTTCAGAGGACTCGATTACGAAATATGAGTTATTAATCCTCTGAAGTTTAAGCTAGTATGAATTACATATAAAGATTCATTTCGTACCGTCCACTAAATACACTTTATCTCTGTTATAACAATGAGTCTCCATGCTGTGTAGCGAAATAATAGCTTTTTTTCTGGTGCCCTTACAAAACACATAAATGCTGTCTGAGGGCATAATATAGAATTTCTGCATGTTAAAACACCTTGGTACAAAAAGTAACCACCAGGCTTTAAAGGGTTCAGGATCGCAGACTGTACTTCTCTTGACATCCCATTCGAATGTCCACTAAACCATCAAGCTAGTTTCACTTCTTATTGGGTCTTTACCTCTTGTTTGAGCATATGTATGTCATATTGTTGAAAAAACATGCACAAATTATTTGTTTCAAAGAACCGAGGAAGTACATTTTTGTCATCTTTTGTACGTGGGACTCATACGTGGCATTTCATTACTGCAGTATATGTGGCGTGTTTCTGTGCGTGATGGCGCTTTGAAAGGAGCACTTGCTTTAACTGAAGAATAAGAACCAACTAGATGCTACTTATTATTTTATTGTACTTCTTATAGGCTCAACATGTTTCGGGCACTACTATGTCCATCATCAGGAGCTCGCGACTATAATGCTGATTACCACATTGGTCGGTTCTTGGGTTGCTATAGGTTGGAGGCTAGATGCGGGTAGGCTGGAGTAGTGTCCGGGCTGCAGGCTGTAGCATGCTATAACCTACAGCCTGGACACTATTCCAGCCTACCCGCACCTAACTTCCAACCTACAACAACCCAAGAGCGAAACGACCAATGTGGTAATCAACATCATAGTCACGAGCTCCTGATGATGGGTATAATAGTGCCCGAAACATGTTGAGCCTATAAGAATTACAGTAAAATAATAAGTAGCATCTAGTTGGTTCGTATTCTTCAGTTATCACAATGCTGCACGGTCCAACACACATCAAAAAAGAGCAATTGCTTGTGTAAAGTGTAAGGTAAAATTTGACTCCGTACGTAATTGAACAATTTTCCGTGAATGCGTATGGTGGTGTGTAGGTATAGCTCCATGCATTCTTAACTTCCACACTAGTTAGGTGTGAGTGGTCAGATTCACGTCTCGGCCGTTGTTCCACCGGAGAAGTATCTCCCCATACATGCTGAATGAGAGGTTGGGTGGGCCTCAAGCCGATCTGGACTTGGTGAAGAAGAAAAAAAGCTACTTGCCTATGCAGAAATTCGAAGCCCGATACATGGTTCGTCCAGCCTGTAGCCCAGTCACTATAGTAGCAGCAATTCTAGCTTTAAAGAATATGGTGTATTCTTTATAGTGTTCGACTTTTATATTTTAGTGTTAAATCAATTAGTTGGCTTCCAAGCATCAGATGATAGAAATCTCCTCTGTAGCCTGCCTTTCTTATAAAAGTAACTGCGTGGCCGTTATCCGATTTTCGGCAGGGAAGAGGGCTAAGCTTTTCATCATGATCTCGTGACTGGCTTGGGGTCCCACGCAACCTCACATCTGATACCCCGAGCTCTTCTAGCGAGCTAAAAGTTACCGGGGTGTTAAAGGTGACAAATTACGTCTATTGTCGAGATCTAGAATACGTGGAGCTTTACATCCACACCGTTACGTCTTCGTGGCATGGTACTTCGGCGCACACACACACACACACACACACACACACACACACATACACATACGCACACACAAACTCCCATATGTGCATGTGTGTGTGTGTAACGACATTTGTGTATCGAGCATGATTTATGGAGTGTTTGCCTTTCCTTTGTAACTGTGAAACGTAGAATTACAGTACCCGGATTGTAGTATTCATAACATACATACATAGGCAGGACGATTTATCACGTAAAGTGAATATAGGACATTCATTAAATTGTGTATTAATGTCGCTTGTGGCTCTGAACTACGCTGTTACACCGTGAGGGCATTAATACTGCTTCTGATTTTACCGTGTGTGTATGTATACGCCACTGATTTAACTTATTTAAAATATTCTTTTTCCCCACAGTACACGTACGTGTACTAAAATGAATATTATTGTACACTGAGTGCTTGAAGATATTAAATCACTTGGTTCCATGAGAATGTATGACATTCCAGCATTCTCTTGACTTGGCGTAGCTCGGTTTTGCGTCGTGACTTAGACTGAGGCGAAACTGTTTTATGTCAAATTTTGAGTGGTTTGGTGTGTCAGGTGAAGCATGAGGTCTTAATGGAGGTGTGTCTGAACTCTGTAGCCGTATTCTTGACGTCATCTGCACAAGCTGCTGGCGGATCTCATGGTGACTGATGTCACAGCATACACACTAGGTGACACAGTCCTATACCGCAGCTGCTGACTGGCATTTGCAAGCACTGCCTTGCGAAAGCGGCCGCCTGCCCCCTGCACTCCGCAGAAACGCTTGGCGACAGCTGTGTACCGAAATCTTTATCGTCTGAGTTTTAACGCCCTGGAAAGTAATATTCGGATGCATCACATTCCTCCGAAACGGCAGAACAAATTCGTTAACCTACACAATATAAGAGCCCAGAAGACACTCTCCGTGGAAGTCTGAAAACTTGTAGCCACTTAATATTGCGCACCGCTTAGTGTAACGCCTCGTGAAACGAACATGGGCGTCATCAGGTGTTCTGTTTTGCACTCGTAGTGAAGTAGGTTCTTGTTGTGTGGTAAATCAGGATTAGAGCCACTAAATGTGTTCTTTAGTTTCCCCTTAGCAACATTAGTGATTCAGGAGAATTACTTTGACCTTGACAGCATTCGTAGTATTCCTTTACCTACCCGCTAACCTTTTTGGTGCAGACACGTAGGTCCTGTGAGAAACATGTTTCTGGCACTCTGTAACGTATTTTTTAAAGATATATAATAAATTAGACGCATCGAGCATTGGAATTATCACATTTACATGTGTAATGATTTGATTTCGCAGTTCAGCCATTTAGGATAAATTCACTATCATTCCGTCTGAAATGTAATTACATTACGTGGTTGCCGAGAGGCAAATGCAGGCGATATGCTAGCCCGTGGTCTGAGGAATCTGTCATCTCCGTACCCTCTTCATCTCTTTGTGAAGCCACTTCTTTTTGGCATGATTTTGTCATCCTAGCTGCAACATACGGAAGGATGCCGTCCTGTCTGCAATGCGCGTCGTCTGTTGTCCTCACACAGTGACAGTGGCGTTTAGTGACTGGAGGTATTCCAGTGTCGGTTAATCCGCGCAAACAGTTTGAAGATAATTCTGCTCGTTATTGAATGTAATAAAACTTTAACATTTTCACTACGGCACAGGCAAGCTCATCAGGGCGGAGATCGTAGTTGTGGGGAGGGGGGGATCTAAGGAGCACGTGATCACATGCACTCAGAATAATTGTGAATCCCATAGGGCTTTTCTTTTGGCATTTGCAGCTTAATGAGCTTGTGCAGCTGAAGTTCTGTCCTGGTGTCACCACAGGTAACCCCTGTTGTCTCCGAAGCCACGCAATCATCTCTGCTTTCACTGTGTATCTAATTGGAGCTGCGTCGACCTGCACATTATCAAAAACGGCCGTTGCCTTTTATAGTATGTTTCGGATCAGCCGTTCTTTCACCCATTTCTCAGAATTAGAGCTGTTCGTCTGGCCGTGTACTTGCCATTCACTGGTCCTGCTATGTCAATAAGCTAAGTGCCAGAAACGAAGCAGCCTTCTGAACCGACGTGAACTGCAATCACCCTGTTTCCTGCTTTGCCGTCTGCTGAGACTCCCTTCACTTCATCTGTTTGTCAACACTTCTTCAATGACAGATTGCTGTCTGTCCGTGTATCTACTAAATAAAAAGAGGTTTTCCTCACTTCCAATCGAAGTTCTTTTAATTTAAGCAAGTAATTACGACGCCGCTCAGCAATAAGTGGTTGCTGTATCAAAGTGGTCTCTTGCTTTGGCACTTTCTCCATCTAAATCCAATTTTATGCAGTATTCTTCTTAAAGACTGTTGTCCCCCTCCCCCCCCCCCAAAAAAAATGTATTTCCTCTTATTATTGAAAGGATTGTTATACAAGTCGGAAGAATTTTTTTCCAACGTGAATATTCTTTTGACCACACGCAAATCAAAATCATCAATGATTACATTTCTGTCGGGTTTTCGCGTCCTTTTCTTTCCCGCTGTCTGAAGTGGGCTTCCTTTATATCTGTCTTTACTCTCCCATCTGAAGTTTTTTTTATACTGTTTTCACTTACACAGCAGTACTTCGCTATTCTTTCATCAACGCGACAAGGAGGTAAAGTGACACTTTTCTCCACTGCATCTAGTTTATACAGACAACTCATATGGTTTATTAATTCTCTAACTTAACGGCAAATGATTTTATCCTCCTTTCCGCTGGTAGACTTCTGTCACATGTTCAGTTTACAATAAGCCAAATGCCAAATTTTTGCAGAACACTAACCAGATAGAACACAGTAGAAAAATGATATTAAGTCGCACGCACAAACACAACTGCACTTTATCCTATGCATTTTTAACTATAATGCGTCATTTTTTGGCATAAAGGGCTTATTTGTAGAATTTGCCCACTTTGAATCAACACTAAACATGAATGAATTTCATTTCTAGGACGAGAAAGCTGACTTAAGCGGTCGTGTTTCTGACATGTATTTGGAAGGTCCCGAATGCTTGCTGTCCTGACGTAAGCTTTTTGCAGTTTTCTACAGTTCTTCAATGCACATGCTGGACTACTAACCATGTTTTCCAATTAATTGTTGATTAAGCCTACCACTCGACGCTGAATAGTGTGAGCTACCTACGCCGACGTAAAATAAATAATAAATAGATGTTTCGTCCAAGTTACTATTTATCTTGATTGAAATTTTTTGACCGAATTTTGGAACAGCGAGTCTGCTTGAAATAGCCTATAATTGCTTGTTTCCTTCAACGCATAACTTGTGCATATGATAAAAACGCCCTTAAAAACGTAGTAATCAATAGTTTAATCAAATGTTATTGAAATTAGTGTATCTCAATTACATGAGTGACTGTTAGAGTCTTTGAAGTTTCCCAAATTAAATTTAAATGTTAACCCCCTATTGTGATAATTTATATTACTGATCCTTTCGTGAACCATTGAAGCGAAAAATCGCTCTTCACCCATCCGAACTAATGGCTTATTCAATTATCCAGTGTTTACTATGAGAAGAACAAAATTGTACCATTGAAATACCTTTTAATTACTGGCCCCCCGCATTACAAAAAACGACCGATTTGTGGAAGAAGAGAATATAGTCCACATGCAGCGCAGTGTTTGCCTTCTAATACACCCTGTACGCATTGTACGAAATCGTCAATATTCTACAGCTAAAACACTGGAAGTTGAAATAATGTTTCTGTCGCCGTCCTGATATTTCCTTGCCGATCTTCACCGGACCCTGCATTCGAACGTCCTGCCACTGCGTCCTCTACTAATATGTGTCTTGCGCTGTGTCGTTGCCTGAATTTTCCCTTTCCCACGTTTGACATATCATTATATCATTATAATTTTCCTACTCTTATACCGGAGTTTTCGCGGCCTGTCTGTAACATGTGATTTTTGCTTTCGGGTCTTTGCCTTCGTGTTGTTCGTGCTCCAGCGATCCCGAATGCGGAAATGACACATTGTGATTTTTCATGAAATTGTGGGTCTTCGAAGTTGTGTTTAGCAACATAATGAATTAACCAAATTTTTCATTAAGTCCACCGTCTTTACACAACATATATTGTTGGCTAATGTTTAGTTAAACAATCTACATGTTTCGGCCTTACTTGGCCATCATCAGGCTTACAGGAGATTAGTATCAATTAATTTACAAATGTTCGCTGTACCTATGGGATCCCATTGGTTTACATTGTCTTTGCATCTACTTAAAATTGGTTATTTGGATAAAGTGACAATCACGTAAAACTTTTTTACATAAAACTTTTAAAATATACAACATTTTAAAAGTTGTATGTAAATAAGTTTTACGTGATTGTCACTTAATCCAAATAACCAATTTTAAGTAGATCCAAAGACAATGTAAGCCAATGGGATCCCATAGGTACAGCGAACATTTGTACCTTAATTGATACTAATCTCCTGTAAGCCTGATGATGACCAAGTAAGGCCGAAACATGTAGATTGTTTAACTAAACATTAGTCAACAATATATGTTGTGTAAAGACGGTGGACTTAATGAAAACTTGGTATATATACACAACGAGATGGAAACAATTCAATTTAGATAATGCATTAAGCCTGCAATGAATACTTCTTTGTTGATGCTTGATCTGCCCTTTTGCACTTTGTAATTTACTTTTTTTTCCGTCGGCGTGCATTTCTTATGCCAACAGATGAGTTTATTTCGTTTGGACTTCGCAGTGAATTGCTGTCATAATCGGCTAACGCAATTTGAGGCTGGTCCTATTACTTACATACTTACTCCATGGTGCAGAATCCTTCTTGAGAAGCTAACTGGTTTGCAGCTAGTCAAGAAATTCTACGCATTTCACGGAACCCGAAGGTTCATTATCGCACTCACAAGCGTCCGCTACCTGTCTCTATCCTGGGCCAGCCCAGTCCGGTCCATATACCCACATCCCACCTCCTGGACATCCGTCCTAATATTATCCACCCATCTACGCCTGGGTCTCCCCAGTGGCCTCTTTCCCTCCGGTTTCCCCACCAAGACCCTGTACACCCCCTCTCCTCACCCATACGCGCCACATGCCCAGCCCATCTCATTGGTCCTATTAGGAGAACTTTAATAAGGGTCTTCATTCGTGATTTCAGGCTTGCGTCGCGGTGTGAATAAGATCTTTGCTCCCCTGGGATGTTACGCAGCGTAGATTGGTAGTTATATCCGACGTTTCGCGATAACCTATCGGCTGCATCTTCAAGAGTCAAGCATTCCAAGACGACTTCTGGAGCTGTTTGGTCCTGGAAGATGGGGCCGATAGATTGTCCCGAAACGTCAGTAAATAACTACCAACTTACGCTGCGTAACATCCCAGAAGAGCTGAAATCTCAAGGATATTCAGTGTTTTCTTCGTTTTCAACTCCTTACCAGTCGCTTAAAATAAGCCCAGGCGCTTGTTCCTTTAGCTTCACTTAACTTTTATTCTGATAATAATAACATAAACCTTATTGTTGCACCGTGCATTTCGTAGATTCACTTCAGTTATTAACCAACAATTACACTTACCTAAATTCCACATAAAAACACCTAAAAACAATTAAAATCACTCCGACATGTTTCGATCTTTTTTAGATCATCATCAGGGATCTATGTTTCTCGTTGCTAAAGTTATATATTATAACATACACAATTTAATTCGTCTCTGTAAACATGGTGTTGTGGCAGCATGTCATGTTGTGTGGGAATACGCTGTTGAGAGTGCAGCTGGCTAGGTGTGCGTCGTATGAATACGACGCACACCTAGCCAGCTGTGTTGTGGGCACACCATGTGAATTGTGTTCATTCGAGCTGATCCAAGTCTTGACCGTAATACGTGCAGAGGCACACCGTCACCTTCGTGCCACTCGGCTCTACTCGTGCAGTGTGACGGCGGTAAACAGGAGTTGTACGCAAAACAAATGGTCGTGCTTGTGTAGCACCTTAATTAGGTTCGACTGGACTAAATCTGTTCGGTGTGTCCGCAACGTTAGTCATCTCTGTGCAGTGCATATTTATGTTTCTTGTTAACTTCGCTAGTTTTTTTTTTTGGCCAGTGCCTGTTGGAATCTAAATATTTGCGATCACTATGTATACAATTGTAAATTTTTTAAACTTTCTGGATGATTCTAAATTGGCGCGTAAGGTAAAGGCTGTCCCGTTACGTGTCAAGCAGGCACTGAGTGGAGGCAGAGGTGTAACTGTACCCATACTCGACTCCGGCGCTGGAAAGGAGTGTGTGGTCAGCGCCAAGCCCCAGCCGGTTTACTCCATGGAAAGAGACCCGGTTGCTGGGTGGGCCATGGGGCAGGTCTGGACGGTTCCGGAAAATCTTGCCTCCACTTGGGTTCGAACCCCTTACCATCCAGCCCCTAGCGAGCCGCTATACGTATTATGCCATCCCGTCCACCAAATTGCGCCAAAACTAAGGGTTAATTTATTACGGTTGTGACTTATTTCTAGTTTAACCCTTCTTATTTACAAGTAATATAACTTATTTTGGAATGTGTTCTACGAAATTTTTGGCAACAGTCGATTCGTTGTACCAAATTTTATGTTCGACATTGTCCTTCGTCTGGAGCAGAGGGTGTTTGTTAAATGTAAGTTTCGGAAGTTTTGTATACTTCCGTTGTCAAGTGATCCGTTGTACACTAACGGACTGTTCATTTTTAATGGTTAGCGCAGGGTTGTGGCATGCAAAAGATCCGGGTTTATGTCACGTCTTGAAGTGCAAAAGAGTAATGACGACTGATTACCAACAGCCGAGAGTAGAGTCAAATATATATGTGCCCTGCGTAGAAAGTATACCGTATACAGTGTCCAGCATGATATTGGTGTAGTAATTGTTAGCTTACGGAAAAAAAAGGCGACATTACAAGGAATTTTAAACCAGCATAAAAAAAAGTGCCACGAGGCATGAAAACTAATCAGAAATATAAAGAATTGAAGTGGCATAAATAAAAAAGATTGGACAATGTTTTACAGGTCTTCCCTCGACTTAATAACTCAAGACCATTGTCCGGTCGCGTAGATTATATTTTTCATCCTGTGTTTGCAGTTATATCTGCAGCTGTGTTAATGTGATATCTTTGAACTTGCGGATATTTATCAGTACTATTTTTATTAGTGTTGTGTATTCACCGTATAGACAGTACGGCCGGGTTCGATTCTGAGCTCAAGGGTTAGGGTTTTGGTCTTCTTCTTCATCTTGTTCAGAACTGCTGTGGTGCCTAGTAACCCTGGGATATTCTGTTCTGTTCTGTTCTGTTCTTGTCTATATTTTATCCCGTTTGTATTTATAGCTGTTGTTCATTCGCACTACTTGTATACGTGTTGGTATTTAGACATACTACTTGCGTCTCGTCTAGGACGTGGCTTGCTAACCGAATTGTATAGGAATAATTCAAATTGCCCTTACGAATACTTTATGCTCATTGTGTATAATGCGTTGCTGTATGATGCGTAGGTTGAGGCTGATTAACAGTATGGCGCTGAGAAGGATATTTTGGTCTTTAAGAATGAGGAATTAAGGGGATGATAGAGAAATATTGTGCATGATTGAGGATCTTCATGAGTTGTACACTTCACTAAATGTGTTTAGGATTATCAGTTAAGTAGGATTAGATGGGCTAGCCGTATGGCACGCATGGGGAGAGGAGAAATGCAAGGAGGGGTTTTTTTTTATGGAGAAACCCGAAGAAAAGAAGACGTTAACAAGACCTGGACATAGATGTTAGGATAACACTGAAAAATCGATCTTAAAATAAGGTAGGAGGGCCTAGAATGAATTTATTTGGGTTGTATTAGGGACGAATGGCTGGCTCTTTTGAACACGGTAATAAACCTTCGGGTTCCACACATTTCGGGAAATATATAATTAACCAGGGAACTATTAGCTTTCAAAGGATTCTGCGCTATGTAATTTGTACATAATGCTTCCTTCGCTGCAACTAAGTACAAGCGTTAAGCTTAAGAGGACGGGAGTAGAGTGGACGAAGCGTGAAGCTTGTCACCTCTGTCTTACGTTCAGAGTGCTTAGAACTTGCTACCATTCTACTATACCTTTTCCTAAATTATTCCCTTTTTGCCGTTCCGATAAACACGGTGTCATTTTGTTTCACCTAGGTCACTCCTCCATGTGCACAAGCTGTGCAGTGGTGTAGAGTTGTTTCAGAACCACGGCTGGTTGATTCGTGATCTTTTGTGTGTATTCAGTCTCTGTGTTGTTATTTTAGTGGAAAACTGGGACCATGTTGTGGAGATGAGGGTTTTTTTTTTCAACGAGGATTTCGTATTAGACGAGGGAAGGTTTTTGGGCACCGTTTGTGTTACGTTGACTTTGTAACCTGATTAATGAGTTTGCGCTAGTTAGCGCTTTGCTCTCTTGTATTCTGGTATTCTGAACATCTAGCTAGTTGGTCCTAGCGATATTTTATATGAATAATGATACGATGAAAATGAGCAGAAAAGTTTTACGTGTACGGAGTGAACTGGCCTTCATTGACTAAAAAAAAAAATGAGATCCTATTTTGACAAAGGTCGACGTCGGTTCATATAAAAGACCGTCGGCCAATGTGTGTTTTTTTATAAGTTCTTTTGACATTAAATTGGTCATTTCTCATTCTAGATTGTACTACATTGTAACACGGTTGACTTTCGGTTATCTGGCATCTTGTAAATTTAGACCGGCAATGTATTAAATAAGGGGTGCATGTTTCTCGGGGGGGGGGGAGCACGTATTTTCGTATAAAATAAATGAAGAAATGAATTGCATTCTATTTATTATGTTACATATAAGTAATTTTTGAACGAGTCATTGAACATGCTTCGTGTTCAGAGGTCCCGGGTTCAAGTCGGGCCCGGAGATGGACTGTCGTAAGTTTATGCGTGCTCTTTTTTTTTCCCAGAAAAATGTCAGAATAGAATTGAAATTAAGTCAAAGACCATATTCTTTTACATCGCTTCGAATTTGTTATTTACCAGTCAACCTACCTGTCGCCGCTCCTTTGACCTGTTGACAGCGTCGTTAAATAAACCACAAATATTAAAATGAATCAGAGTTGGAAGCCCCCTTTGTACAGGAGTGCGCATACATAGTCAATTAAGGAACCAAATACTTTTAAAATTTGTATTTAATAACGTTCCTAAAATTCCTTATCTACTCATCCCATTTGATATTGTAATTCATGTAAGGTTTTATGTTGAATTCGAAATATTTTTATGAATCATCGGATTACTTTTATTGAAGTTCTGAACGTTTAAAAATCTGTAACTTTGAACGGGAAGTAAGCAATGAAATTTTGGAGAAGAGATAAATTGTACTATGAAGGGAAGTAGGGAGATGGAGAATTGTCACTGTCTGAATTAGAGAAGAAAAACTGGAATTATGTATTGATCACAGAGTTTATTTTTGATGATACTAGGTCGGTTCTTTTATGTTCATATGTTCCTACTATTATAGGCGCTGTAGTAAATAATAATAATAATAATAATAATGGAGTTCAGTTCAGTAGGTTGTTTGTTGACGTGCTGGCTCAACAGAACAGTTGACAATTATAAAGCTTTCACGAGAACACAAATACAACAAAAATTTACAAAAACCAAAACGGAACACAAACACGTAAAAACAAAAACAAAACACTAAAAATCAAGCACTGGGTCAAACGTCCCATATTCTGGCAACTTTGATCTGTTTTAAGGAAGTAGTGAGTTTCCTAAGGATGCTGGCATCTTTGCAACTGTGTCAGCATCCAAAACACATCTCGGAGACGGTGAGTTCCCGAAAATAAGGGAAAACATAGTTCCCGAAATTAGAAGGAAGAACCCGATTACCAATAATATACAAAACATGAGGCAGCATTTTAAACTTGATTAAACGGAAATTAAAAATAATGCATCAAGTGGATTCCTTTGTTGTACAGGGTGTGAAATTTTAAAATTCTTAAGGTAATTTTCGTAAGTAACATGACCATGAGAAAACGAACGGTCTAAGATATCCCAATGTATTATTTTATCAGTCTACATGGCCCATTTCATACATTAGCGACATGATAAGTTATTGAAGATGGCGATGATGATGTGTTTGTATCGTTTGTTGTGATAAAGTAGACAGTTTGTATGAAGGAGCAACGTTATGCAATTAGTTTTGCTGCTACATCTTCCTCCGGTAGGTATGGCCTACACATGTAACTTCGTATATGTTGGTCACCTCTGCAGGCCATAAAATAATAATCATGGAGGATGTGGACTGGCAAGACGATCGTTATCTTCAACACTTCGCGCAGGAAACTATTGTTGATTCCGGGCTTATCACGCTGTGGGATATTACAGCACTCAGTTTTGTACCAACCCGTCTTCTTTAAATGGAATTGGAGAGATCCATAAGAATGTACAGGAAGATCGTGAATTACGAATTTGTATCATCCATGTATTCGGAGAAAGCTGTTGCCTGTCGAAGGTGTTAATAGTTCGGTCACGTGAAAGCCTCTTCTTATCTGCAAACTAATTTTCCTCTCGGAAGCTATCACACTCGCAGCTTTTGACGAGAGAAGGGGTGGGGGGCTTATTTAGCGACGTTGTCAGTTGCTGAGATTATATAGTGACGTTGCTAAATGAATGAAATGCAAGTATTGAACGTGGGTGGAATGATACAATAGAGAACCGAAATACTCGAAGGAAAATCTGTCCCAGTGTCACTTTATCTTCTCCTAATCGTACATGAACTGGCTTGGGGATTGAACTCCGGCTCTCTCGGTGAATGTCAACCACGAATCGCCTCAAGGAAGATCTACAGGTGGAGACACATTAACATTTCAAGAGGTGGTGTTTAGAAATATTAGCCAAAACAAAGTCATGAGGGCCATGTCGAAGAATATAGCTGATTTTCCTTCAGAATGGTTGCGAGTTTTTTCTTCTTCTCCCGCAGAAACTACCATTACACCAAACCTACACACTAAATACCCAAGGAGCAAACACCCCATCGACGACAGTCACCTACGAAGGAGAGACATCATGCTGAGTAACCCCACAATGGCATCTACAACGTAAAAAAACTGGACACTAACCTACAACGCAACCCCCCCCCCCAACTGGCTCCCTGCCCACATCACTAGGCTCCACACCCAGGCTATATGCCATGTTTAACTCCAAATCCTCAATGATGAGATCTCAATATCGATACGCGGCTGAATGTTTATATAAACACTTACAGCATACAATTCTCTCGGATGAAAAACCTGATGATGGCCAATATTGGCCGAAGCATGTAGTTTTATTCATCTTGTAATAAACATCAATTAGATGTACATTGTTGTTTTGACGTTTTGTTGACCGTGCATCTCAGTATATTTATCTCAGTATTTAACCAACTTGATGCACAAAATTTGTTTCACAATAAGTTTTATTTCATGCCTCTACATGTTTCGAGCACATGT
>Ga0123354_10001787_pt1 | contig 27097 bp, 7 predicted proteins | sample TergutLab28metaG_2_FD_97872 | JGI IMG/M metagenome (GOLD analysis project Ga0123354, IMG submission 97872) | Labiotermes labralis P4 segment gut microbial communities from Petit-Saut dam, French Guiana - Lab288 P4 | ecosystem: Host-associated > Arthropoda: Insects > Digestive system > Gut ... | reverse complement strand
TGCAGTAACATACGTCTTGTTCTCCTGAAGATGGGCATAATGATGCCCGAAACATGTTGAGAAATTGTTAAAAATAAACATCTAACTGTTGCATCTTGTTGGTTTTCTCTCTCACTCCACAAACACTCTGTACTTCTGAGACGATAACACACTGAGATCTAACCAGCAACCTACGGTGAACTGTTAGTCACACGAGTATGACACGTGACAGTTGGCTTGTTACATCATGTCCAGACTACCTCCTACAGGCCTCCAGTGACTCATATACCATATGCAGGCGTTTGCAGTCACATAGTCTGATGCAACGCAAAATGTGTGGGTGATAAGAGAAATTCTGGAAACACATCCGAATTCAGCTCACAAAAATACACCAGAAAGAGACATTTTTCCTCAATGCCAAAATCTTTGTTGACCAGTGTTATCTTTTATTGGATTTACACCTCCATTTCAAAATATGTTATGTAAACTGTTAAGAGATATCTGGTCAAGTAGACCCGCATTCAGGGTTCCAGTTGACAATGTACGCTTGAAACCATCCCTAATAATAATAATAATAATAATAATAATAATAATAATGGAGTCGGGATAGCTGAGTCAGTATAGCGACTTGCTACGGGCTGGACGGTCCGGGGATCGAATTCCGGTGGGGGTGAGGTTCTCCATACTCGTCCAAACCGGCTCTGGGGCCCACCCAGCCTTCTATACAATGGGTACCGGGTCTTTCCCTGTAGTTAAGTGGCCGGGGCGTGACGGTGACCACCCACCCCAATCTAACGCCGAGGTTAAAGAAAGAGTACAGTGATACCTGTACTCCCACTTTGGGCCTTCGTGGACTGTTCTACGATGAATTTAAAGTTTAATAATAATAATAATAGGATTTCAGGTTTATAAATACACGAAACAGCAATTTAGTCATTTTGAATCCTCTTCAAATTCCACCTTCATTTTTTTCACACCAGTTTGCTCTTGGAAACGGGAAAGGTTGAATACAACAGTTGCTGTTGTAAGAATTAGCCAGTATGAAGGACACAGGCGTTTTATTCCCTACGAGAGTCGTAACGTTCCGTCTTGCTACTCCAGACTTGTGGATCTCTCCCGTGGGACTCAACCACTCTGCTGAACCAAGTTTCCCCGCACTGGGTCTACCTGCCACTCTGATGTACGCTCTGGTGAGGGGGGTAGCAAAAAAGATCTTTGCATATTTACACGTTCTGCTTCAGCAGTAAATAATAGAATACATTTCGCGTTATATATTAATTATTCTGTACGAATCGTGTGTTTAAATATGCATGGAGTCTGGCTGAAGTACTGTGACTGAAATCTGCACTCTCCGGTAACTTAAGGAGCGACACATAGCCAAGCATTACGTTGCAGGTGTTGGTACCCCTGCTTTATGTTAGGCAGTTACCGGGTTTCTGTTTCGGCAGGAAAAGTTCAAGTACCTTGCTTTTTGACTGGCCAGTAAGCCTACGTATTTGGTGTGTCAAACTGCAGTACTCTACTGTTGTTAAGTAGTTAATAACAATTTCCACAAAACTTTTAGAGTAACTGAACTAACTCAAAAATCTGAAAACTAAGAGAGAAAACAGAGTACTTCTTTGTAAGCTATTAGTTGCCAACGCAGTCATCAGCTGTCAAGAAGCGAAAGGTTCGTTACCATTAACAAATTCTATCGGCATCAGCAAATACACAATTTTGTATGTAATGCATTTTATTATTAATATATCGTTATATGTTTCGGCGAAATTGCCATCTTCAGGGGGCTTACATTAATGTAGTTAAAACGTACAAAAATAAAATGCTTTTGTAATAATCATGACATTTTAAATACTGTAAATTTTAAATAAATGTAGCACATTTTGTATGTACGAATATCTTACAATTATTTTGTTGCTCTGGTTTTTAACAACATTTGTGCAAGTTGCCTGAGAATTGCAATTATGCCGAAACATATAGCAGTAATTCAACAGTGAAATAATATATACATACATACATACATAAACACATATGTGTGGGTATGTAGGTATGTATGTACAATTGTACATTTTGTTGGTGCTGGTAGAATCTGTAAGTAATTCACAATATACGGAATGAGCAGTATGAAGGCTCATCACCATAATCTCAAAATTCCGAGTCACTAAAATTCGGATCATACGCTCATGTCTTATGCAATAAAGACTAAATGCTGAAGTTGATGTTATACAGATTTCTTGTCCAGTGAAATCTTTTGTGAGTGACTGTCGAAGGCTGTAATGTGTAAGAGTGGGACGGTGGAAGGGCTATGAGTGGATATCTTAGAAACAGAAGTTGTTAAGTTTTACCTTTGAAAGTTTAGCGATATTTAACTGTGCACTGTTTTAGTTTATCACAGCAATACTGCTGAATATTCAAGTCTTCTGGTATATCTCACCCTGTCGATTTAGCAGTCCTCACTGTGTCACCTCCCAGAAGACTTAAAACCTCTGCTTCTTTATTGTCGACGACTTTTTTTATGAGTTTAGATAAAACAAAGCTTCTATGAGGGGGAAGTTATGAATCAATAAACTTCTCATTCATTATAAATGCGTGAAAATTATTCTACTCATTGTACCAATTTATCATCAAATAAAATAATCTATTATTAAATATTTAACTATTCCTTTCCAAAACGGAATCGTGACTTGGATCTTGCAAATTCTCAATTCGAGCGCACGCAATACAGGACTGTAGGAGAAGTTGCCGCTACGATAGGGGAGGAGTGTGACTGTTAGCAGTGATAGTTACTGTGTAGTGCTTAATTTAGATCATTTACTGGGCAGACGTCAACACAGATGGAGCGCTGGCACTGTAATTTATTGGCCTTCTATTATTACCTCGAAATACAGCGATGTTTAGCGTGTATTACATGTTGTATTATTCATCGAAATGTCAATCTACTGTCCTGAAAATATCCTGTTGTGTACGTGGGTTACCAAGTAAGTTAAGTTGTGTTAGATGAGGTTCAAAAGATCGTGATTGTGAGTGTTACCGTCCCGTGAGGTGTGACATCGTAGAATGTAGTAGCAATTTACCGATGTTTCCAATAGACGCACTGCCTCAATTTTACTGCTTTAGAATAGAGAAAGTGGGTCTGTCCGATACTTTGACGAAAGTTTAACAGCGTAAAAGCCATCAAAAAGCCAAAGAACGTAATTTTCAAATTACATTACTTTTCTTATATTTAATAGTTTTTCTCTTTTAATGGTGCCACAGAGTACCGCCCGGCCACACTGTTGTCTGCTGCATTTGAAGGTAAACGGTGTGATATATTAGAACGCTACGGCCTAAGTGCGTGTAGTGAAGTGTAAGTGTGACTCCACATATTTTTAACTTCGACGCATGAAAAGAAGTTAGGTACCAGTTTCATGTCCCGTGTCGCTCTGACCCTGAGAAAATGCTCACTGTTCTTGTTGCATAAGGGACTGTGTGGGTCCCAAGTCTTGTCTGTACTATTTACAGCACCACGGGATTTGAAAGTCGGCCGTCAACTCCGTAGTCTCTTCATCATTCCGTCATCTCTCATAGCTCCAGTTTTTCTGCCGCCCATTGTGTAAGAAGTTACAGTTCATGAAATTAATTTTTAGAGGCCTAAATTTTTCTCTCTGTGGACAAGTCCGGTCCACTACCGTTGCTTTAACCAGCTCCGAAACTACGTTATTGAAAAACGAACGCTGAAATCCTAGTCAATAACTTTACTAAGATCTTTGAAGATAGAGATTTTCACGATTTTCACCAGATGATTTTAATAGAAAGTATCATATGGAAGATGGAAGATGGAAGAATCGGTGTTGAGGAAGGGGGTTGTGATTCTTTGATCTGGTGTAACCTGACACGAACTAGGACGTGGTCTGTGTTAAGACTAGCCTTGGTTATTTCATGGTTTGGATTGGAGTGGTCTGGGTTAAGCTGTGGTATGGATTAGACTGGCCTGGGTTAGGCTGCGGTCTGGATTAAACTGACTTGATTTAGTCTCTGGTCTGGATTAGACTGGCTCAAGTTAGGTAGTGGTTTGGATTAGACTAACCTGGGTTAGGCTGTGATCTGGATGAAACTGACCTGGGTTAGGGTGTGGTGTGGATTAGACTAACTTCATTTAGGCTGTGATTTGAATTAGTCTGAAAAAGTTTAAGCTGTGGTCTGGATCAGACTGGCCTGAGTTAGGCTGTGATCGGGATTAAACTAGCTTGGTTTAGGCTGTGGTCTGGATTACACTGGACTGGTTTAGGCTGTAGTGTGGATTAGACTGACCTGCGTTAGGTCCAGTTTGGATTTCTTTCAAAACCATTAATGAACTTTAAGTTTAAATAACAACGAATAAATGTTGACCTCTTCTGCAACCTTTAGTTTCTGAAGGAGAACTCAGTTTTGTGGAGTTCTGTATACCACTGTCCAACACATTCACAATCTCTTCTGTCCAACACATGCACAATCTCGTTTTGATGTTTGACTCCACTTACCGAAGCGCTGTGTACTCGTACTGATATGCCTAGATACCCGAAGTATGTTTTTTTCTGTAATAGTGCTTGGCCTTAAGGCGTGTCTGAATATCTCTAACTATATACGCAAGTGACGTCATTTCACTCCTGAAGACCCTGCGGAAAGTCATGCTTGAGATATATGCGAGATGTAGATCACTTTTATGTGCCCTGCTCCAGTCCGTGTTAACACCGGTTTTGTACCATTTCGGATTTCTAGGCTCATCTACTTACACCAGTCTTTCTCTCCATTCTTCCCCCACGCACTGTCTCAGTAATGTTACACTAAAAGCACACTTATCCATCCTGTCTTCACAGATCTCTCAAGTTTGTCGTTCTGTTTGCCTGTAACATCACATAGTGTTAGTGACTCGGACTTCTTTTTGCCACCTGAATCTAATTCTAATACATACTTTTTTAACCTCTGTTAATATTTGTGCAAATTAAAGCGCATCAGTAAGTCGCGTGCTCATAATATCGAACAATTTAACACCATCCAATTTCTCTTCCCGATCTTTGGTACCAAATTAACAATCAACACGGCGTCATACCACATACGCACTAATTTTATTTCTTATTTTCCTTTATGAATATGAAGCAGATTGAAGTAAAGTTTATACGTATTTTCACTCTTCCCTTTTTATGTGTCATTTCACTGTGCGGTCGGGAGGGTCAGGCTGTATAGCGTCGAAAGGTATAATGTTTGGTGGATGATAAAATGCGAAAAATTTGGAAGGAAGTGATAGTGGAACTACAGGGGCACTTTCCTGGTATTTTGGTGGAAAATACTGAGGACAACAACGAAAAATATCAGCACTGCCCCTAACCCACCAGAGACAGATTCCGACATCTACTGTATACATTGTAACTTCTACACCAACAAATTCGGTATTTCTAAATCCATCTCTCTGTTGTCCAGTTGGGAACAAACAGCGTATTTCATATCATCCGAGGCTGTGTATCTAACGGTGTGTAAACTGTCATTGTAACTATTTACATTGCAGGTAAAAGTAAACGCATGTTTGCTCCTGTAATTTCTAATGTCCTCAGCAATTACACACCTAAACTTCCCATGTATAAACCATCATATTGCGGGATAAGCATGAACATTGTTTGCAGTACAGTCTGTTGCATAAGCACAGTGCTGCATATTGTGGGATTCTGAGTGATGACGAAGTCTCTTTTGGTTGGGTTAGGTTACCAAAGTTTCGGACGATTTCATTGTCCCGACTTACTTCCTGAATTCCTCCATGCTCCTCCGTATAACACATCCTGTAACGTGTGTGGAAGGTCTATGCCCCTAAGAAAACCCTTATATTCTTCTCGTTGATTTCTTTCTTTGAATTATGTATTTTGGTGTATTTAGCGGAAAACTTTCGGAAGATACAAAATGTGAAAGTTTCTGTCAGGCGTAGCATTCGTTATGTTTGGTACTAAATAATTTGAAAACTCATAAAACCTAGAAAGTGTAAATTACTACTACTACTACTACTACTACTACTACTAGCCATGTGACCTCATATGATGGGCCGCAATAATGTTCAAGCACTGCTTCACCGTAACCTAATAACCGTAAGAACCAAAAACATATTTGTGATGTCAACATTTCACCTTGTTTCGAATGTTGTATTCTTTCTTCTGGTTCATAGCCCGGTGTCTGAATTTTATGTGCCGACGTTTCGGAACACTCTGTTCCATCTTTATAGGTGGTGTTTTTCCTGCTTACACCACTTAGGAATATGTAAAAGATAGAGTGTTCCGAAACGTCGGCACTTAAAATGCCCGGGGTCACCCAAAAGAAAGAATACAACAAAAAGACATTTCTTGACATGACGCATAAATGAAGATCTATCAAAACCACTGGTGGGCTGCCTTGTGGTGGTGACCGTGGATTTGGGTGTGATGTCACGTTCGATACAAATTCTATCATAAATTTAAAAATCGATGAACATGGCAACAGAGAAGTGCCTCTCTCAGTCACTCAATCACACAAATATTCATATATCGCGAGAATGCTACATCTGTCTTTTTGGGTTACATCCACTGGCTGATTAACAATGCGACACCAAAACACTGTGTTTTAGGTACTTTCACTGTCGCCATTATAAAGTTAATAGGACTTAAAGGACTAGATATAGTACTGTGGTTTATGTAATAGAACTGAATGTAGTTTAACTATTTATTAACTTTGTTTCAAGACATAGAAAAAAGTAATGTCCGAAACGTCTTGACTTTGGAACGTCCTGTATTTACATACCGGGTAAAGTAGGTCTGTAATTGAAGTGTCATAGTGATAGCAATAACAAAAATTCGTAATGAAATTTCCGAGTGCAATAGACACAATCAGATAATTGTCAGGAGCCATAATTCACTGCTCTCCCACTATTCTGAATGTTTGCCTGTACTGAGTTCAATATCATTCATAACACATAATTATGAGTCGCAATACAAACACTTAGGAATCGTAAGCAAACACAGAAACGACATTCGTTATCTCTTTCAAACAGTTCAAAATTATATCCCGTTTGGGACCATTGTTATTGTTACGCTACGAAAGAGAGCCTCGTGCGGTATAAATCGGCCTTAAAGTTCGCATGACCCAGATAAAATCACCGGCGCGTTTCCAAAGCCCACCAGCTGCAGTTATAACCTATCTCGCCCTTCTTTTCCCCTTACAACTCGGTGATATCTCCAACACACTGAACCCACAACTATCACACCCCCTAATTCTTAAACCTGAACTGGTATCTTTCGATATCAGGTGAGGGGATGAGTGGTGTAAGTAGTGTCGGCATTTAATTTTGGTCCATCCTTTGTTATGTGTGTGTGTGTGTGTGTGTGTATGTGTATGTGTGTGTGTGTGTGTGTGTGTGTGTGTGTGTGTGTGAACTGTCAGAGTTGGTGGTGACAGTTTTTGAACAGGCAGCAGACGGTATTGACACGTGTCTGATTTGGTGCTGCAGAGTGATTCCTTGACGTGACGTTAGCATGATAACGTATCGTGGGTTCAGTTTGTAGTAGCATGTGTACCGAAAACTCCAGTTTTATAAAAAAAAACACACAACCAAGAACATAAATACTCGCGGACAAAGGATGTTCGTTGTTTAACTTCTTCTACATATTTCGTACTTCCAGCCATCTTCACGGATGTCATTTTACGGTAAAGGAAGGTCTTCAAAACTAGTCATGCGCCGCATAACGACGTTTCGGTCAAACGAAGGACCGCAAAAATGGCGGTGGCCCCAAAAGATTATAATATTTTATTATAATGCTTACCATTGTGTTACAATTGCCTACAGTATTCAGCACCGTAACATGCTGTACAGGCTTTTAGCCTAGAAGAAATAGGCTATACCATATAGCCTAAGTGTGTAATAGGCTATACTACCTAGGTTTTTGTAAGTACACTCTATGGTGTTGACACAAAGACGTTAGCCTAACGACGCATTTCTCATAACCTATCTCCGTCTCTAAGCATGTTTTGTTTACTGTCAAAGTGATGATGGTTGACCAGGATAACGTAGCCGATATAGCCACCCGCTACGGATTGGCCGCTATGGGGATCGAATCCCGGTGATGGCGCACCCCTCCAGACCGTACCTGGGATCCACTCAGCTTCGTATAAAATGGGAAACGAGTCTCTTTCCAAGGGGTTGAAACGGCCGGGGCAGCCTATCCCACCTAGCATCGAAGTTCAAGAAAAAGTAGAGCTATACCTTTACTCCCCCTCTAGGCCTTCATGGCCTGTTCCAGTGTGAATTTTTCCTTTAGACAGGGAATGATGAAAGAAAATTAGTATGAGACACCTTGATGTAGATAAATACGATGAAATGATAAGGAAATCATATCGTTATGTAAATTAGCATTAACAATTGCTTGACGACTAGTCTTAATTTATAAATAATGCCCAGGACTCAATGACTTTTGACTTATTTTGCCCTTAAATATATTCACGGCTTTGGGCTTGTTAAGGTTGTTAACGAAAGGGAGAGTTATGTGTTGTGCAGTTGAAATTTAACCGTCTGATTGAAATGTGTGATTGTGAATCTTGTTTCTTATTCTGCCTTCAGGTATGTGTCATGTAAAAATAAAGGTCACACCGTAACTTGGACATGAAGTTTTAGAGTGAAAATGTGTACTTATAATCATTCTTAACGTCTGCGCTAGACGGGAGTGGGTGTTTAATGAAAACCTTGACGTTTTACCTCACGGAATGGGCTCCGATACCCATTGTACAGGAGTCTGGATAGGCCCCAGGGTCGGTTGGGACGGGTCTGGAGAAGAGGAAATCTCATGCCTCACCGGGTTTCGAACTCGTATTCGCTCTGACCTTACTTTGTCTCTGCACCGACTACGATTTTAAGGCCCTGTGTGGTGTCACTTAGTATTTTAAATTCTACCGACGTTTCGGAGGAAACTCCTTACTTGTTATTCACGTTGACCAATGGGCTACAGGCATTGGTTTGTAATTATAGATTCAGTAGTCACCAGTGGTGATATGATGTAATAACAATATACAATGGATGGTCCTCAGCGCGAACGAATTTTTTGGAAATTCTTGCCACGGATAGTAATTAAAAGAAGCTGCCTGCCATGTGCTGTATGGGTCTACAGTAAATAAGATGTATGTAATCCAAAATACGATGGATAGCGCTGCTACATTTGTCACTGAAATATTTTTTTATTTTATCAATAAAGTCTGAAGCGTGAGTGGTTGTGCACCCGAAGTGTAACAGTCATTGTTATGGGATTTTAAAGGTATTTGGAATACGTCCGACGATTGTTACCAAGTACCAAATTTGATGACAGTTTATTTATCGATTTGCTAGTCTTTATATTGAAATAGACTAAGTGATTCTGGGAAGTTACAGGACAGATTTGGTAACGTTTTCTAATAAACTTGCCAAGAGACAACAGAAAATTTTATGTCATTGTTGTCCTTGTGCATAAAAGCAGTTTCGAAACGATAGAATTCCGATTCTAGATGCGCATAAATCTTCACTCAAAATGTCTTAATCAGGAGGATACTGTTTCGTAATGGTAGCTAGATGTATATGTGTATATATATATATATATATATGCATGTGTGTTTGTGTGTGTGTTTGTATGTATATATCCAACATATGAATGTTCCGTGAAGAAGTATTCCCTTTCACACTACCAGGCAGTGACTTAGCAGTAAAGTGCGCATAACGGTGGTCTAGTTAAAACATTCGCTCTATACCTACGTGTGGTCAGAATTCAGTTGTGTGTGACTGGCCCTTTCAGCTCTGTGTTCCTTGTACCTGTCATGTTTTTACGTTGCTGTATTCCGGCAGGTCAGGCATTCTAAATCAATTACTTGCATTGCGACTTGCTGCTCCCTTGCTTGCGATAATGGCACTGGGTTGATAACAGTTATTTCTAAAGAACAAAGCGAGCGATAGCATTGGTTTCCTTTAACCCCAAGAAACTTTGTTTAATGTTATGGTGTGGTTATCCTATCGCACTCTAAATTTTATCCTCTGTGTGATAAGGGAAAACTAGGCGATATAGTGAATAGGCTACGTACTGAAGGACCTGGATATCGTGGTTCGTTTTTGGGCAAGGGAGAAGGCTATGTTTCTATAAGTAGCCCCGTGTCGAACTACTCTTCTTCAGAGAGCAAAGCTATTTGACCGTGAAACTGACGCAATGACCTACATGCAGTGTCGCGTAAGAATGCCTCCACTTCTTCTTTACATCTGCATGGTATGATTCTTATTGTAGGCCTGTGACATGTATGATCAAGTTTTCTACAACCCTATCTCTTTCACATGATCTAACAGTCGAATTTTGCAACATATCCCCTACTATCACCTGTTTTAATCGATAACCGTTATTACTGAGAACGATGAAACGATTACTGTTTATTTTAACTGATGAATAAAAAAAACCGAATAGATGCCGCTTGATATTTCATTGTACTTCTTATAGACTCAACATGTTTCGAGCATTAATATGCCCATCATCAGGACCTCGCAACTATGATGTCGCGAGCTCCTGATGATGGGCATATTAATGCTCGAAACATGTTGAGACTATAAGAAGTACAATGAAATATCAAGTGGCATCTAGTCGGATTTTTGATTCATCAGTTATCACAATAATGCACGGTACAATAAACACCAGACTGTTTATTTTGTGTGGTTCATATGTAAGTAGCATAATTTATATATCTTCCAGTCGTATAGTTAAGCGATTTCCGAAAAGTTTCCACACTAAACTTCTGGATCAATTTTTTCATTTGCATAATCATAACGTGCTTTCTGTAGTTATAAGGCGAACAGTCATTATGTTTCTCGTATTTACTCTACATTATTTAAATAATCAGGTTTTTTGAAATTCGTATAGTGACGTAAATGTTGACTGTTTAAATTTGTGTCTATTTTTTTTTAAAAGAATTACAAACGTTTAACGCTTATCCTGCTAGCTTGAAGAATATGGTGAGCTCCTAATAATGCCAGCAAATGACAGATGGGATTTAATTTGGCGTTTAAAGGGGTAATAACAACTTTGAACCAGACTGACGTAAGACTTCAGCAGGATACACGGCTGTGCACTGTATCGCGCTGATCCGAGACTTTCGTTAGCCCACATATTATGTCTGTGTTGTACTTGTGGGTCTTTCAACTTGCTAAGCCGTAGTTTACAATTTCGATAGTACTTTTTTTTCCAAGTGAAGTGACGGGATTTGTGTTTTGCATTATTAAGCAAGATTTGAGGTTCTCAAGGTTTCGTCTACAAACGGTACTGTCATGCGGGATATGACGTCGTGTTGTCTAGTGGAATTGCGCCAGTGTTTCAAGAGATCGAGCTGCCGCCATCATCATCTAATCGTTGTCGTCTTTTCCCCTTTACTGATGATGGAGGGAGCGGTATAGTGCGAAATGTCGGTTCATTGCTACACGGAGCCTCGTACCGGAAGACGCCAAAGTTTGTCGTAGTAATCTTTACCTTATCTTGAGATATTGGGTGAACATCTGTCCAGTTGATGTGTTCTGTTACTTCCTCTGCAAGAAGAACTTGCCAATTAAGGGTCAAATATGGGTATTTTTAAAAGTTTTCTTTTTTTGTGTTAAACACTGTTTTTCACCATGGTTTATATGACTAGAGAATTTCTCAATATTCTTCTTACAGTAAGATCCATGCCGTTAATTATGAATTGAATACCGCGTTTGAACTTTAAAACACCAAGATTAACCTGAATTACATTTAAATACCCAGTCCTTACCGCGCAGTAAACGCACTTGTTCTCGGGTATAAACACCACTCAGTTAATGCTGTATAAGGAAATAATCGCTGTTTGTTCTCAGGTCCACACAAAACACATAAATACACTGTGTGAGCAGAACGTAGTTTTTTTTTGAACGCAAAAGCTGACGGTATAAATAGTTACCACTGGTTACTAAATAACATTTTAATGATACAAATTTATCATGTTTTCACACCGGTTGTTAATCAGAGGATGGCATTTTTGTCTCTTAAACCTTGTAGTGTAGAGTACGATTAGTTGTATTTACTCCGGGACTTCAGAAGTCCATGCTTCCTCCATCTTCGGGGTGATGTAATTTTGTGTAGGTAGATGCACACAGCCAAAGGTGGGGAAAAAGCAAATTATGCAGCACGTCGTAAAACCCAGGAAACTGTAATGTAATAAAGGTTTATCGCTTTATAAGCTAGTGGCTGTGTATGTAGGTAGTTACATACGTACATTATATTGATTGTACAATGAAATATTAATAACAGTTCAGAGCGTAATGAGGTAAATGTTAGGACATGCCGTGTTTGGTCAGTAAAGTATCCCACCAAATCTCAACAAGTCATATGTTCCTTCAGGCATTTACAAACCTACCAACAAAACTAGAGATTATAATAATTTCGGATGGCCATGTTGCTTCCATCTTCAGCGCTGAAGAGCTACATTCCTAAGTCCGACGAAGACTGTTGTCCAGGTACACTGTGGGCACTCCATGGCTAGTACTATGAATAAAAATTTTTGACGTTACCCTAATTTATGATTAAAGAATTAAATCTAATCATGAAGACGCCAAATTTCAGGCTGTCACACCGGGATATGACGCCATGAATGTTAGTTCGTATATACACAAGACATCAACGTTTCGGAGATACCTACTGCCTCTGTTTTCTGGATATTCCAAATGAAATGCGAAGTTATTTTTATGAGTAGCTTTTTTTGCGAAACCATGCAGGTAATTCGTAATATAATTTTGTGAAAACAGTGTGTTAGGAACATTTAAATTGCATCTCTTCTTTCACATGTACGTGTCTCTTGGGAACACGTTTTCAGTGCGCCCTCTGGCTGCTGAAAGCGCAACTACTTCCATGCTTGTATGTACGAACCAGGCAAAAAAATTGCATATTTTTTGTTTCCTTGTCATTTTAGTTTAAAGATTTAGAATATGTTTTTCTTAAATTGGATTCAACAATTTTGTGTCGAGGTGATGTAGCTCAGTCAGCGTAGTGACTAGGCGTGGCCCGGACGTTCGGAGTTCCAACCCTGGCAGAGGCAAAGAAATTATTTTAGCCACAGCATCTGCACCACGTGGGGACCGGGATAGCGCTGTCAGTATAGGGACTCGCTATGGCCTGGATGGTTCGGGGATCGGATTGCAGTTGGGGCGAGATATTCCCCACCTGTCCAGACCGGCCCTGATACCCACCCAGCCTCCTCTACAATGGGTATTGGTTCTTTCACGGGAGTAAAGCGGATGGGGCTTGGCATTGACCACCCACTCCCATCTAGCGCCGAGGTTAAGGAAAGAGTAGAACTATACCTCTACTCCCCCTCTGGGCCTTCGTGGCCTGTTATAGTTTGAATTTTATCTTACCTTTATCTCTACCATATGTCATGTCCAACTAGACCGATCTGCAGTGATAACCAAAGACTTAGGTGCTAAAGAAATGCGTCACCTGGTCGCTAATGATGAAATTAAGAATACATGGAAATATTGCTCAGTTAAGTACAAGAGTAACTTCCTCATATTTGTCATATTTGTAAGATTTGGCTCTGAATGTGTCACAGAAAGAACGTACGTACTGCGTTACATGAACCACTTTTCTCCAGCGGTGTCTTTATTCCTTCGTTTCAATAAGATGGAAGTGTTGTGAATATTTACAGGTTTCAATCATTCTTCTAGTCGGTTCGTTTCAAATTTGTCTGAAACTTCCCTGTCTGGTTTAGTAGTAACGACAGACTGCAAACTGCTCCCTGTTAAGAATTAAGCACAACAACAATAAAATTCCGTATGGTGAAATGCAGGTCTGAATCCACCCATGCACAAAGGAATTTCTCGAAAATGGTGCAACTTTTAACACTACTAGTAAGTAAAAGGACTTTCTCTCTCGGCCTAATAACACATACATCGCACTATATACATTCGACGTTTCGGCACCTACTGCTTTCTTCATCAGGTGAACAGATAGAATCTTAAATAAAATCGGCACATAAATAAATACTCGAGTTTTTTACCTCGCAACACATGAAGCAAATTGACAGGTTCACGTTCCGGTCGCTTTTATCTCGAAGAAGTATCACCTGGCATTCAGTGTATAAGGGGAATGGGTGAGACCAAGAAACGGTCCGGGTAATTTTGAGAAGAAAAATCTTGCCTCCTTATAAGCAACGGACCCAAAATCTTCAGTCGGTTTTCGCGTAGCTGCGTCATTGTCTGTAATGGCATACCTCGTATCCACTGGTCGTGAAATCTGTTACTTAGTACTTGTTCCCTTTTAAAGGCGACTACATCCTGTATTTGTCCATTAATGTGCCTGCAAAATAACATCTAAACTGACGGAAAATTTACTGCGTTTTCACTGTCACTGGTGGCGAATAAACCGGGTCATACGCCATACGCGTCAATTCCTGTTTAAAATTTGGACATAAATTTCTGTTAGTGACTGTCATGTCGGTTGTTATCAAAAAACGTATGTCCGTGGCAGAGTGTGATATGGTGATGTGGTGATATTAACGTCAGGAATCATCACCCCTGAGTCGGACATTGAAAGCATTTTATGTCAGTAAGGCATGGACGCGATACAGCTGAAATGGAATGCGCTGGAAATCACTTCCTCTCTCACGGCTTCCAGCTCCATGGAGCTGTGTCCTTCGGAGGTAGTCAGGTTGTCAAGAATGCCCTTTACGTAAAGAGGAATTATATCGTCATTTTAACAACAACCGATCACTCTTTTATATTCTGATCTAAGTGCAAACCACAAATTTGTCTCTTTAGTAGTGAAACCTAAAGACAACTCTTTAGTCATTTGGTTAATCGATTTTTACTGAGAGCTTAGTCTAAATAAATATATAAATGGGGTTCCGTCCTTCATCTTTTATCCACAGACCGATCTATGAAAAATGCAGCGTTACTTACATACAACGTTGAAAGCAATATTCTACATAAACTAACATGAAGGAATGCCGAGTGTATTGTCACATCTTGTGTAGGAACTGCCTTCTAAAACGCGTTATTGAAGGAAAGATAGAAGTGACGGGAAGAAGAGGGAGAAGGCGTAAACAGCTACTGAATGACCTTAGGGAAACGAAAGGATCAAGTAAATTGAAATAGACATGTCATAAGACTGAGTTCAGAATAAATAGCACAGTCGGTACAGTGACGAACTGCGTCTGTACAATAGACGAATAATGGTCTGATTATAGGCAATAGGAAGAAGTTTTCCTTCTGAAATTCAAGATCGGGTTTGGAGCTAACCCATCCAAGTATACCAAGGGTAACATGATCTGTTATCGCGGGAATGAAGCGAGAGTGGCGTGAAGCTTACTGTTTCTCTCTACGTAGCGCCGAGAATAAGAATCTGTGGAGTTATAGCTCCGCTTCCACTATACCCTCATGGGAAGTTGCTTTATTAAACACAGTGACAACCTTGCCGTTAACACAGTGTTTCACTGTGCTTTTTTTATTTAATAATTGTCCAACGAGGTGCAACACAAAACAGTCTCTTTATTATTCTGCAAGTTCACTCTACATGTTTCGGGTGCTAACCACACTCATCATCAGGAGTACACAAAACTGTAACTACAGCCTCCGATACTGGTCATATTTTTGTGCAGCTACCTCCCTCCAACGTGGCCAACTGGCCACGTTGGAGGGAGGTAGCTGCACAGTACTGGAGGCTGTAGTTACAGTTTTGTGTACTCCTGATGATGGGTGTGTTTGACACCCAAAACGTGTAAACTGAACTTGCAGAATAATAAATCGACTGCTTTGTGTTGCATCTCGTTGGACAATTATTAAATAAATTTTATCAGCGATGCACAGAGCCATGAACATAAAGAGTGAACACTGCGTTTTTTTTTAAATTTCTTGAAGGAAACTTAGACTCGCAAAAGACTTTTCAAAGAAAATGTTTACTTATTTATTTATATGTTATATAATGTCAGTGGGAGACCGCGGTGGCACGGTAGTGCTGTGCTACAAATCGGAAGGTCGATGGTTCGATTCCAGATAGTGTCATTGGAATTTTTTATTTACATAATACTTCCGATTGCAATATGGCCCTGGGGTCGACTCAGCCTCTAACAGAAATGAGTACCAGGAGCATTTCCGGGGGGTAAAGGCGGCCGGTGCTTAAGGCTGACAATCTTATCACCATCCCGTGCCGTTGTCATGTAATCTGGGAACCTTAATTTTCTGGAACCCTCTGGGCCACTCCAGGCCTGTAACGGGACTGCTTTACCTTTTACCTTTACAATTTCGTTATCCTTTCTCGACTGTAGAGACTCGACAAGAGATAACTGATGTATGTCAAACAGCAGTTCTGCAGGCCTGCCTATCTTTTCGTTAATGTGATTTAAAAGATTGCCATTCTTTTTTAATCTTCATTTTATGCCTGTTTATTCTGGTTGTAAATCTTAACTTTTCCTTCCTCTATTTCATGTCGGGATACACCTTGCGTGTTTGCTGCAAGTAGGAATTAATAGAGTGATTGCATATGGCAATACCTTAAAACGATGAATGTAAGATTTACGGGTTCAGCGATGCACTGTGCTAAGTGTAGCTGAATTACAATGACAGAGCTAATATGACACTAAAAAAAAAATACTGGGTTTCTGGATTTGACCATATTCTGATATTCAGAAAAGAACAGATTTTGGCAACAGAATCTGTACCCATCTTCAGGAGGAATCTTGAAGTTATATGCTGCGTTGCGTCAGGTTAAAAAAGAAGCTGGAATAAAACACATTTGGTGCGTGCAGAACGAAGGACTGCTAACTCTGTTACAAAGCGTGTTAAAGAACAGCTACGAAGTGCTGGAATTGTTCTCATCATTGTTACACGGCCCACAGTTTGAAAAGTTCCCAACAGAATTCGAAACTTCTCCCCGTGGGCTGTAACCTTACTGACATACATGCAACGTAACATTCCTGCCATTGTGGCTAACTAATGGAGAGACATGCAAAATTACCCTTACAAGCCTCCTTTGCCCCACTCTCTCTTGCTATTCTAGAAGGTTGAGATTTGGGTTAAAGTTCGCTCTTGTTTATTACCAGTGTAGGCAGACCCGCAGTACGAACTCCCACCGGAGTACTTCCGGTTGTAAATTAGCATGTGCCAGGGTGCGAGGGATAGAGAGAAGGTGTCTTAATGGACACATTAAGGCACGTGAATGGAGGAAGGAAAAGGTGTGCTGGTTGGGAAATATTGCAGCGTACTGGGCAGCGAGTTGCATGCTCTTATAATTAACGCCGCTGTCCGGGATGGCATGATTACAAGGTGCCTGGTAATTCATCAGGTTGGGACCGGAGTTGTTTGGTTGTCACGCCGGCCTTTGTCGGGTGCTGGGGGAGTATTCTGTTAGCCTATTGATGTGATTGTTACAGACTAACGTTTGACAGCTTTTTGTTTGTACTGGGGCAATGGATGTGAATAGTTCTTGTTTCAGAGACGCGTTGTGGTTGCTTTGTATTATAAATAGGAGCATTTGATGTTTATAAACAGTGGGTGCAGACGTTTGCAGCTGTTGGTGATTTAAAACATTGTTTGTACTCGCGCATTATACAACAAGCAAACCTTGCTATTGTGTCATTGTACAAGGAGAATCAACAGCAAACGCTCCTGACCTCTCGTCTACAACTTTTATGAAATATTTTATTATTATATTATTGTCTTTCCTTCCTCTCGCTTTAATGTCACAGTATACAGACTAACAACTAAGATTTTAATGAAGGAACAGCATTTAAATCGATAAAGGATAGCTCAGTCAGCATAGTGAATAGGCTAGGGGCTGGACTATCTGTAGTTCAAACCCCGGAACGGGGAAGAGGCCTATCTCTCCTCTGCGGGCTCTAGACCGGTTCTGATGCCCACCCAATCTAGTATTCAATGGGCACCCTGGTCCCAGTGGAAATCGGCGGCAGCGTGTGAATGACCACTCATCTCCATCTAGTGGACCTACTCCCTCTACATGCTTTCATGGCGTGTGTTTGGAAAATTACTTTTCACTGCATTTAAATGAAGAAACGAAATGGAATAAAAAAATAAGAAAATATTGCGTCTGAGGTTTCTGATTATACAGGATGTTCTTCCGCAGTTCACGTATATCTTTTTGATAGCTGTGGATGCCGTACATTTTGGTAATTGAACTAAGGAAATTTCATGATACGTTTGAATGTTCTGTGGCACTAGGGTATAGATATCTGCGAGTAGACATTTCGTTTTTTTCCTTTCAATATTATTGTAACAATTCAACAGCTGTTTAATCGCGGAAAGCGTCTCTAAATAAGCACACTTAAAACCACCCTTTCCGCTGCTATAAATTACAATTTTTTACACTCTTGTACCGTCGATATGACTTAGAAATAGCCAATTGGAAGTTGTGTGGGGAGAGGTTATCTTGGACTAATTTAAAGTGTATTGGTCTGGACGTACTGAGTAAAATGGTAAACAAATTAACTCCGTATAATCGGTCTCAGATTAGTTATATTTGAATGCGAAAATTTTCCATTACGTAAGCAGGATGCTGCACACTGGCCAAAAATTCGTATACGTGTGTGCTGTAGAAATTAATTAATTAATTAATTAATATGTAAAGGTATGAACGTATAGAATGAAGAAATGTTGAGTTTCATAACTTGCATATTGCCGGTTCCGGTGGTCGCGCGATCTAAGGCGTAGGTCTGTGGCATTTCGCCTGCTTGAGACTGTGGTTTCGAACCCGCCGGAGGCACGGATGTCTCTCTGTTGTGAGTGTTGTGTGTTGTCAGGTAGAGGTCTCTGTGACAAACTGATCTCTCGTCTAGAGGACTCCTACCGACTTTGGCGCGTCGTTGTGTGTGATCTAGAAACCTCAATAATGCGGAGACCATGGACCACATTGGGCTGCAGCGCCCGGGGCGGGGGGAGAAATTGTATATTAGCAGAATTTCAAGTTAATAATTTACCTCAAGATGAAGATAGAGTTCTCAGTGGATGGACTGTCTCTGCGAATAATTGCTACAAATCGGAACTGACGTAAATGACTGTCGAAATTTAACGGGCTGTGAGATAATGGTTTTTATAGGAGCTCTCTTTTGTCACAAATTGACGAAAAGGCATACTCCCTGCTGTGGTGGAACCTCAACGCGATCGTCTGTGATCTCCAAATACCAACTTAAGTTCACCACATAATGTTACCTTCCGTCGGTACAGGATGTGACGTCACGCACTTAACCGTTCTTACTCCTCTCCTGTAGCAGTTTCTTTCACATTCCAGTTTTCCATGTGACATGTTCCTTTGTCCTATTAGCGAGTATGATTGGTCATTCCCCGTTTCCCTGTGGAAGTCTTGCACCACTAGACCTATAAAGAGATATTTTACCATCACTACTGCCTTTAACATGGAGGCAGTATGTCCCTTCGAAACGTTGTTATCCATCTCCCGACAGAAATGGCGTCGCAGTATAGGTTACGATACGATTCCCCAATTACGTGTTTCTTTTCGATTCCTCCAAAACCTTCGGAGTTTTTCTCTTCATTCTATTTCAGTTTCATTTCCTTTTATGTATTTTTTCTTCCTTTTGTGGACATGCAGTCGGCAACACAAGAATATATGTGTATAAAATGGGGGCACATCCTTTTTTGTTTTCAAAACAGCGTTCATCCATTCTTCATATAGGCCTAACCCACCTCCGGATTTTCAGCGGTAGTTTGGTGAGTTTTTTTCCTCTTGTCTGGGTGATTGTGTAAGAGAGAAACAGAGAGACCTGAATGTATAAATCAACCTTTATATCATGCCCACATTCCTGATATAAGGCACGAAATTTATGAAGGCCAAAGCACCTCTTTCTATATAGGTTTGGTCAGAGGTTTACACCAATTTGACGCCGTATAGAACAAGATAAACCGTCACAACAGATGAACCTTGTAGTAAATACAAAGATTATTGGATCCAGTGGTAACAGAAGGAATAAAACAAAGTTCTTTTGTGCTTATCGTTATCAATTTGATGTTATGAATGTACAAAATTTATGATTCTGTTTCTGTATAGTGAGGCCGTCAGATATTTTGTTCCCAAAGACATTGGCAGTAGGATAGGTTCCTCTTTTGCCACAAATAGAATAGGCTTCTGACCTAAACAAAGTCGTTCAGGTCTAAAATAGAGGCTTGTTTTATCGGTAATATGAAATGATATCGCAAGTTTAGTGAGAATATTTGATACTTCTCATTCCTTTGTAGTTCCGCTGATATTATGAAATGATAGATTAAATTAATATACACAACATGATCTTGAGAATTTCTTGAATGACAACGTGATAGAATTAAGCGGTGATGTTGTCTGCAGAGCGCATTTTATCGTAACATTGTGTGGCTGCATTACCGATCGAAAAATAGGTACCCATCAACTGCTTCATAACAACAGTAGTACACCTGCATGTAGGGTCGTTCCTGCTGTCAGTGTCTCAGTACGAAAATACCAATGAAAACAGTTCATTATACCTCAGTGAGGTTGAATTAAACTTTACTTGTGTGAGTACAGCTGACGTCGGGCTATAGACGTAGTATGAAAATGGGTGCACACTGAAGTAAATTGAAAGATTTTGGTACTGAAGATTTAAGACGTGTTTCGACTTTGAACACAACGCCATCTGGATGATTTAGTATCATACACACACGCGCGCGCACACGCACACACACACACACACACACACAAGATGCCTGAAAACTGTGACAAAAATATTCCTTATTTGTTGCGTGGTAAGAAGCAAAAAAATATTCACTGCTTTTTTTTACACGTTGTTACACAGTTCATATGCCACGTGGAGCAAATACGATAGCTCAGTCGGTAATGTGACTAGGATACGGGCTGGGCGATTCGTGTTTGAATGCCGGCAGGAGAAAAGAGATTTTTTCTCTCCCACACTTCCAGATAGGCTTTGGGGCCCACCCTACATCATATTCCAAGGGCACTGGGGTCCTTTACCAAAGGTAGAGCGACTGGCAGCGTGAGGTTGTCCGCTCAACTCAATGTAGTGCCTATGTTAACAATTAGAAGACCCCCTTTTCTCTGCTCTCCTCACGTTCTTTCAAGGCGTGGACAGCACGAATTTAAATTTTGTATGATGAGTCTAGTTTAAATTACATTTTCAAGGACTTTTTTTCTCAGAATTTTGAAGTGATATTTGAAGCGCTGGACTCGATATTTCTAAAAAAAAAATAAAATACTCTGATGTTTCTGTGAAAGGAAGGCTTGTTGACGTCAGTAGATTCTATTTCGTATCTCCGGTCGTTGTCAAGGGAACCGAACAGTGACAACACGTTTGTATGGCGTACAACATGAAGTAAAGTAATGTACGCGACGACAGCAGAACGTGATGGATGGTGAAAGGAGAGAGATAGGAAGAAGTAAGAAAGTAAAAAAAAAAAAAAAGAAAGAAAAAGGGTGGCTGCAGAGAAATAGGCTATTGGAATACATATATTGATCCACATTTCAAATTCAAATTCCATGCGGTTCCTGTGGGTATTCTGAAACACATATACACACACACAGTGGCACAGACTCTGTACGAAAATACAGAAGAGTAATGTACTTTCTACTGCTCCGAAGGGCAGAACAGGCTTCTGAAGGAAATGTTACCACTTTCTCTCTCCTCATGACACTGTAAAAAGTGTCACAAAAATATTCGACGTTTTCATAATCTAGAAAAACTCTCAGGTGTATGTTACTGTCAGACCATATGTTACTGTCAGAATATATGTTACTGTCAGATTATATGTTACTGTCAGGCTATACGTTACTGTTAGAATATATGTTAATGTCAGACTATATGTTACTGTCAGGTTATATGTTACTGTCAGGTTATATGTTACTGTCAGACTATATGTTACTGTCAGACTATATGCTACTGTCAGAATATATGTTACTGTCAGACTATATGTTACTGTCAGACTATGTGTTACTGTCAGAATATATGTTACTGCCAAACTATATGTTACTGTCAGGCTATAAGAAACATCCTGGTGTCGAACTGAGGCGAGTAACCTCTTTCGAATGAGGACCAAGTCTAGAGAAAAGAATAATTGCTGACCACATTTTAAGTAATAAATATGTACTATACTTATTAATGATAATACCCTCTCCTCTGTAATGCTAGTAGTTGGGGTGGCAAGACTTATTTGTGCCAATCCCATTACCCGCGCAATCTATGGCCTGTATCTGCGAATTCTCGCTTGCTAGGGATGAGGGTCCGTATCCCATCGGCGGTATGGGTGTCTGTCTCATGTGATTGTTGTACGTTGTCAGGTGGAGGTATGTGCGACGGGCTGATCATTCATTCAGGGGAGTCCTACCGATTGTGATAATGTCTGAGTGTGATCGTGAAGCCCGATAATTAGGAGGTCATGCCCAACTAGGGATTTTCGTGAAATGGGCGAAAAAAGAAATTTATTTAAAATCTGTCTTAACGAAGCGAATTTATCGTAGACAGTTTGAAACAAATCTGTCTTATGGTAAATGTTGAGTAAAATGTTCCGAACATAAATAACAACAGCATTTGCGTTGCTTTTCGCAAGTGCAACAGTAGTAAAATTTTGTATGGCTTGAAAATTCTTTCTAAATTTGGTATGAAAAGTGTGTTGTATTGTGAGGAATAAGACGGGTGTTTGAGTCTATACTTTTGTTAAAATGCGGATGAAATAACTATTCGTCGAATTTCTTACCTCTTTTTTTTTCGTGGCTCTGGAAATATTTCGCTGGTCGAACTGAAAAGTTAGAAGGACCCCATTTAGCTCATCGCTAGTGTAAAAGTTACAGTCCTTCATACATGAACTGAGACAGGACGACTTGTGTAAAGTAGGATAGTACTAAAGATGCCATACATTGGTGGGAAAATATTTACATTTAGATAAACGACTACCAAGGGGAGTGGAGAACGATCATCCGTTTATTAGAAGGCCCCAAGGCATCGCCCGCTCGTCCTTCTAGTAGGAGTAGTATAAAGAATGGGAGAATACATTGGCATAACTCAGGGTTCATTGGTTCTCTATTTGGCAAACTAACGATCTAGAGATCTGTAAAAAAGAGCGGATATTTTGTTGCCTATCTGATGATTTACTGGTTCGAGGATTTACTTCTTACGGGACATGAAGCCGTGTCGTTGGGTAAATATTACCTAACGTTTGACAGAAACATGTGCCTTCTGCTGTTTTTGTAGAGGGGCGAAAACTTCGAAAAGTCGGGACATGTTAAACCATTCACACTGCATCACATCTTAGGAGATCAGAATCATCAACACGGCCAGTGTGGAAACATGTTAATGTCAAGTGTGTGTTTATTTGTGGGGAAGGAAGTTGCTGCGTTGAACTAAGGTGTTTGTAATGAAAATGGTCCAAATAGTGGCTGCAAGACTTCGGGAAAAATTACCTGAATATCGATTACTAGCCTGATGTAGATATAGAAAATGAGAGGTTTAGGAGGAGTAGTATGGAAAGAAATTTTTAATGTCTGCCACTGGACGGACCTTTCATCCGAAGTATTCATCCTCATAAAGGATGAACTCGTTTCGAACAGCAACACAACTCATCGTCCTGATTCACGAAAGGTAAAAATACATTTTCTTTGCGCCTACATAAACACTACGTTACGAATACATACGTGAATACGGTAAAAAGTAAAGTGCATCCTTGTACAGGCACTGAGACTCTGTACAGTCTGTACGGCCCATAGGGGGAGTAGAGTTATAGCTCTAATCTTTCTTCACCACAGCACTAGAAGGGGGTGAGGGGTCAGCGTCACGCCCTGGCCGCTCTTTACCCCCGGGAAGGACCCGGTACCTATTGTGTAGGAGGCTGGGTGGGCCCCAGGGTCTGTTTGGACAGGTGCGGTAAAACTCGCTCCCACCGGGTTTCGATCCCCGGACCGTACAGCCTGTAGCCAGTCGCTATATCGACTACGCTAACCGGCCCACACTTATACGATACTGGAGGTATATATCCATGCATTCTTTACCCTGGTACTAGATGGAAGTAGGTGCCTTGTGTCACTTTACTTCCGAGATAGAGCCACCGGTACCCATTGAATTAGAGGGTGGGTTGGTCCCACTGTCGCTTATTATGATTTGTGCTGAGTATAGTTGAACCTCGTGCAGTGTTCCACTCAGACGGGCCTGAACCCACGGTGCAGGTAGTTATGCCCAATTTAGTTGATTAATCGTGCCTAACAGGTGTCATGTTTAGGCCGTGTGGCTCTACCTACAATGCACATGAGGCCACTAATCAAGTCGTAACAGCTTCATGTAACCACCAATAGCTGCACAGAGCTGCGTGTGGCAACGGCGCAGTGACGTAATCACAGAAACACCGGTTACCTTAATGAGAATTTACGACGCCTGGTTATTTAACGCCAGTGAAGACCTACAGGGTTTGTGCAGCTCACCAGATGTATTCCGGGTGATCAAATAAAGAAGAATGAGATGAGTGGGTCATGTGGCATGCATAGAAGGGAGGAGAGGTACGTACAGGGCTTAGATGAGGAGAGCTAAAGGAAAGAGGTCACTTGGAAGACCTAGAAGTAGATGGCAGGATCTTAAAGAAACCGATGGAACGTCATGGACTGACTTGATCTGGCTCAGGATGTGGGAAAATAGAGGGATCTTGTGAACACGGTAATGAATGATCTAGTTCAAAATATATGTGGACGGTTTTGACTGGCTGAGGAGCTCTTTATTTTGAAGGACATTCTGCATGGAGTTAGTTAGTTAGTTTGTTTGTTAGTTTGTTGGTTAGTTAGTTAGTTAGCTAGCTAGCTAGGTAGTTTGGTTTATTTTAGTTGCTCAGTACTTCAGATTCTTTGGAGTCAAGTGAAAAAAGAGAAGTGCATTGAACGGGATGTGGTGGAAAGAAGGGGTTGCCTAGTTTGAGATAGTATCCCAACATTATCCTGTGCAGACTGAGAAGAATCACATTAAACATCGCGGTAACTGGTATTCGGGCCTGGATGTGAACCTGAGATCTACCAAAGACGATTCAGGAATGGCAACCACTGGACCGCGACGTATAAACCCATTGATAAGCCACTAAAAACGTTGTTAGCCGTGTCAGGTTGGCAAATCTGCCGGCTTAAATTATTTGTGCTACAGAACTCAGTCTGATGTTGTGACTGTCGCGTGAGGTCGTGTAAACACTTAGAGCATTTCGTGACTGTGGTATTGTGGACCTAACGTGGAGGAACACATGGTTGAAAGTAATTGCAATATAATGAACTTTTTGATGTTTGCTGAATAATATCTGATGAGAGAGGGGCTGCCGAATCATGTAGCATGCAAAGAGTGTCGGGGAAATGCTTCTATTTTATTAGTTGGTTGCGGGAGGGGGGGAGGTCATTTGGAGAGCCCGAATATAAAAGTAGAATGTTAACATTTGAAATTATATAAAAATATTTTATGTTTTTTGAACCGTGCATTGTAATGTAATTATATAATATAAAACAACGAAATGCGTATTTCCTAAATTAAAATTTTAATTTTTCATTTTGATGTCTTCTACATTTTTCTAAACTGAGGGTTTGTCTACGGGAAGACGTTCAGTAGATAAAAGAGTGTGTTCGAACACACTGCTTACACTGATGCATGTAAAACGTACCATACCGTAACTGTATACACAACCATCTTCCTGAAGATGAACCCTCGGTTTCGAAACATCTAGAAGACATCAGAATCAAAAATTGAAATATTAACTCAGAAAATATACATTTCTTTGGTTTATATTGTAAAACTATATCAAAATATATCAGACGGGGTGTTTGTAGAATGGATTACTTGGTCCAAAACAGGGACCCGTTACAGGCTGTTGTGAACAAGTAATGAAATTTGTGATATTTTAAATGCGAATTTTTTGGTCTAACATAAGGACGTTTGTGCCCTCAAGAATTACTTTCTGTGTACTGGGTGTTTATTAGTGGGTGAACAGGTGGGTGCAAAAATTGTCGAAGGTGACTCTATGAAGAATCAGTCATGGATCACGTAATAAGAATTACATAAGATTTGTTACATTCTTTGAGACTTCTAGCGGTTGCTGTGTGTACCGCCAGGTTTGGCGTTGAAAGAATTTTCCCCGCACCATCTCTTTATGTATCTTTATGTATCTTACGCGTCGTATCTTTAAAAATTTCCCGGAATTCGCTGTTTACTTTACAGCAAGTTTTGTCTGCCAGTGTACTGTTCATTTTGAGTTCATCTCTGAAGACTATGAATAACAAAATGAACATCTTCTTCCTTCTTCGGCTTGGAATGCGATCAGAAAGAAATGCCCAAAAAATGGAGAAACAACATATGGTTTCTCTTTTATGACAATGCTTCAGCACGCCGGTCTGTTTCTGCCACAGATTTCTTAGCAAAAGAACAATGTGATAACACTGGAGCATCCCTGACCTGGCTGCAGCTGATTTTTGCCTGTTACCTCGACTGAAATGAGCATTTAAGGGACAGCGCTTTTGTGGTGCTACTGACATCCTTAAGAATGCGACGAAAGAACTGAAAAGGCTTTAACAAAATGACTTCCAGGAATGTTTCAGTCACCTTTAAATTAGCTGGCAGAAGTGTATATTTGCACCAGCGGAATATTTTGAAGGAAATGCAGCTTAAATGATTGTACTGTTCTGTATTTGTCAGCTATAAAGTGATTTCTGGGACAATTTGAAGCTACCACAGCTATAATGTCCCTGTAGAACATTAAAGACTGCTTTCTTCTTGAAGGAAGCACACATTTTTATTGTGTATGTGAGATGCGATGCGCATTTTTATACAGTGCAGATTTATTTAGGTCTTCTACATCTGACTAAACACTGTAGAACATGGCACTTAATTTGTCCGATCATGCATCTTATTGACTTTTCAGCTCGACATCATATCTTCGCGTAACTGCGCCCGCCATTGGACACATTTTCCATCCCCTGTGTGATAGATCAGTGATAATCGAGCAGTGTTGAAATCTGACATGACGGGGGGGGGGGGGGGGGGAGAAGAGAAAGAAGTTGGGGGGGCGGGGGAGGGGGGCCTTTTTCACAACAGTTTTTGAGAGAAGAAAAAGGGGGGGGAAAACCCTTGTCCTCCTCGTGGGGGGGGTGGAAAAGGG
>Ga0123354_10001786_pt1 | contig 27103 bp, 28 predicted proteins | sample TergutLab28metaG_2_FD_97872 | JGI IMG/M metagenome (GOLD analysis project Ga0123354, IMG submission 97872) | Labiotermes labralis P4 segment gut microbial communities from Petit-Saut dam, French Guiana - Lab288 P4 | ecosystem: Host-associated > Arthropoda: Insects > Digestive system > Gut ... | reverse complement strand
TGTATGCGAAAGGAATAACTTATGGCAAATGATAAATTTGATAACATATTAAATATGAATTACAATGAACTAAATAATAATATAACTAATCTATCTTATTATGAGAATTTCTCACTAATATGTCTTGACTAAAATCGAACTTGGAGGACGTAGAAACTTTAATCTTCCGAGCATAAAAGAACGCATTAAGTCGTTCATAGGAGGGAATCAAGATGGAATTTAGAAGAAAAAAGATTTTTCAAGGGTCGTTTGATATTTACGCAAGTGATTATCAATCTGTACGACCGTCGTATCCCATACAACTGTATCACGATTTGCAAGCGGTTTGTCAAATTTCCCAAGACTCTAAAATGATAGAAATTGGAGCAGGAACGGGAATTGCGACTGAAGAACTTGCTAAAACTGGTGCAAATATTGTTGCATTGGAACCTGGTGAGAATTTAGCAAAAATTGCAAAGGAACGTCTTGATGGTCATGAGAATGTGTCCATAGTATGTGATACATTTGAAAACTATCAACATGCTGAAAAGTTTGACGTTGCATTAGCTTTTACTTCGTTTCACTGGCTGACAGATGAGAAGTATCAAAAGATTAACAATATGCTGAATTCTGATGGCAAGCTTGTAATTGTTTGGAATAGCTTTATGCAAAGTGATTCGGATGTGGTTTCGAGAATTGATGAACTATATCAGAAACACTTGCCAGACGTTTATCCAAGCACTTCTTCAACGAGTGAGGTCAATAGCAATGTAATTGCGAAACTGACCAAACGCATTGGTGAATTAGTTGCCAACCCAGAGTTTCAGGTGGTTTATCTCAATGAATATGTTACAGCGTATGAATACGATAAGGATACCTATCCAAAACTTCTGAATACCTTTCCGAAAATTATCAATATTGCTAATAAAGAGCAAAAAGATAAGTTTCTAAAAGAGGTTTCAGCTGTTGTCGCTGAGCATAGTAAAATCACTGTTCCGATATTGTCTACTCTGATTGTTTTGCAATTCAAGGAAGACTTTATTAGAACCATAATCTCTTAATGGAGGAGTCGACATGTGCTCTGAAAAAACATTACAGACTTTGTCGGGGCGTTATGATGTGCCTTTCGAGAACGTTCCTGGAATACGTACTCCAGGAACATCCTCTTGAATGTTAACTGGGTTGTGCTAAATAGCACGCCCAGTTTTTATTGTATCATATAAAAGGAATTATAAATTGCAATATTAATTCGTAAACTTGTGATTTGAAACATTACATCTCCTTTTATTTATAATTCTTCCTTCATAATTGAATAAATAACAAAATCATTTACATCACCAGTATTTTTATTTATTACCCTAGCCCTTAAAACAGCATCCTTTTTCATGCCCGCTTTTTCCATAACCTTACCTGAAGCTGGATTCCCACTTATATATTTAGCCTCAACAATTCTAACACCTACTTCATTAATCAAAAATTGGATAACTGCTCTTAATGCCTCACTAGCATAACCATTATTCCAATATTTTGAACCATAGCAATAACCTATCTCACATATTTCATCTCTAAGTTTACATCTCCTTATCTCTATATTTCCTATTATTTCTCCATTTTCTTTTAACTCAACAACCCAATTAAAATAAAATAACTTTTCATATTCTTTTATCCAATTACTTATCACTGATAATGTTACTTCTCTATTCTCATGTACATCCCAATCAAGCATTTTAGATGTTTCAAAATCACTTGCCCAATTGTTATACATTCCATCTACGTCATCTAAAGTAAATTTTCTTAAAATTAATCTGCCTGTTTCAATTTCTTTCATTCCTATTTCTTTTAACATTCTATATCTCCTTAATCACGCCCAATATCGATGGTTTCTTTAGTACTTTTTCTTTTGAAAACTCATAAGCCATCTTTAACTCGTTAGCACATTCTTTGCCCAATTCTTCATTATTTGAATGGACATATGCTAAAACATCTTGAACTTCAACTTTATCGGCTATTTTCTTATTTAACACTATTCCCACTGCATTATCTATCTTGTCCTCTTTTTGTAGTCTTCCAGCACCTAATTTCACAGAAATATTCCCTATATTTTCTCCATTTAACGCCTTAACATAGCCAAATTCGTCTGATACAACTGGTATTACGTATTTCGCTTGTTTAAATTCTTTTTCTCCATTTATATATCCTATATCTCCACCTTGTGCTTTTACAAGCTCTACAAACTTGCTAAAAGCTTTCCCATTATGCACATTTTCTAAAATTAAATTTCTATTATCTTCTAAATTATCTCCTTTACCTGATAACTTAATCATGTAAGCTCCTAGTTCCATTATTATTTCTTTTATATCTTCTGGAATATTTCCTTTCAAACATTCTATAGCTTCTTTGATTTCAAGTGTATTCCCTATTGAAAACCCTGTTGGCTCATCCATATTTGTTAGAACACACACGGTTTCTTTATTGCTGATTTTACCTATTTTATTCATAATAGTTGCTAACTTTTCCGCTTCTTTCTGTGTTTTCATATATGCTCCTGAACCTACGGTTACCTCTAGCACTATTTTATTTGCTCCTGCTGCAATTTTTTTACTCATTATGCTAGAAGCCATGAGAGGAAGACTTCCAACACAGCCTATAACATCTCTTAGGGCATATATTTTTTTATCTGCTGGTGCAATATTTCCTGTCATAGTGATTAATGATATCCCATGTTTTTTTACATTATTGATGCATTCTTCTAAACTAAGGTCCGTATTATATCCTGGTATTGATTCCAACTTATCTGCAGTTCCTCCTGTAAAGCCTAATCCTCTACCAGACATTTTCATAACTGGAATTCCCAAAGATGCAATAATTGGCATTAACACTATTGTAATTTTATCTCCTATTCCCCCCGTACTATGCTTGTCTACAATAATATCTCCTATATCAGATAAATTTATCATTTCGCCAGATTTTGCCATTTCTAAAGTAAATATTGTTGTTTCTTCTTCATCCAATCCATTTATATAAATTGCCATAATTAGTGCCGCTGCTTGATAATCTTTAATGCTTCCATTTGTATAGTTTTGAATAAAGAAATTAATTTCTTTTTCGTTTAATTTATACCCATCTCTTTTTTTAGAAATTATATCAATTATATTCATATATTGCCTCCTTTTTCACTTTACAAGTTTTCGTTACTAGTTAAATGTCCACAACTTAAGGAAACATTGTTCGCCCTGCACTATAATTATCTCGTTTTTCAATAATTTTATCAAATTTCTCTAGTCTCGGACGAACGATGTTCGCCCCTACATATACAATTTTTTTCCTTAAGTTTCTGAAATTATAAAGTAAAATTTTTAATAATATCTTCCAAAGATATATTATTCTTTTTATTTGATTGCAATTCTATTAATAATTCTATAAACTTTTCTAATTCTATCACTAATTTTTCTCCAGTTGCATTATTTTCAACTTCAATAGTTCCTTGTTCTAAAGTATTCCCAAAAACAGATACATAAGGAGTGCCGACAATTTTACTGTCTTTTATTTTAGCACCTATACTAATGTCTGGTCTATCATCAAATAATACTGAAACTCCCTTAGAAACCAAGTTCTCATAAATCGCAATTGCTTGTTTGCTTTTTTCAAAATCATCTAATTTTGGAATTATATAAAGTAAATATGGGGTAATATTAATAGGAAGAGAAACCCCAGCAAATTTTCCATTCACATCTTGAACCATGCTATTTTCATACACCATAGCAAGTGTTCTACTAACGCCTATACCATAACATCCCATACAAAAATTTTGTGATTGTCCATTTTCATTAATAAAAGTTGCATTCATAGATTTTGCATAGTTATCCCCCAATTGAAAAATATGTCCTAATTCTACTGCTTTTTTTGAAACTAAATTATCAATATTCTCTATTCCATATATTTCTTTTAAATATTCTTTACAATCTGGTCTATCTAATAATTCAGAATTAAACGCCTGACCTGTTTTTTCGTCAAATAAAATGTTGTCTTCACCAAAAGATGACATACACATAAATTCTTCTGAACGACTTCCCCCTATGCTTCCATTATCAGCTCCAACTGGTTGTGCTTCTAATCCCAATCTGTCAAAAATTTCTATATAAGCTTTTTTCATTTCTTCATATTCAATATCTAAATCATTTTGATCCTTACCAAAACTGTAAGCATCCATCATATCGAAAGCCTTACCTCTTAATAAAAAGCCTCTTGTTCTTATTTCATTCCTAAATTTTTCACCAATTTGAAAAAATGTTACTGGCAACTGCTTATAAGAAGATAATCTACTTTTTGCATAACTAACAACTGCTTCTTCTGCAGTAGGTGCAAGACAAAAATTACCCTTATCTGTTAAGCATCTAAACATTACGCCTTCCTCAATATATTTTTGAAGTCGTCCAGATTCTTGCCATAAACTTTCAGGCTGTAATATTGGTAATGATATTTCAGAACTTCCATATTTTGATAATACCTCACAAATTATCTCATCTATATTTTTTTTAACTAAATATGGAATATGCCCATAAGCATAGATTCCACTTGCAAATTGTGATATTTGTCCAGTTTGAATTAACATGTCTTGTACTGGATATTGTGAATCTATATTTGTTAATTTTTTCCCTATTAATCCTATTTTTGATACCTTCATAAAATTCCCTCCGTTTTTTACATATTGTATCATATTTATTTGGAAATTCCAATAATTTATTATATTTTTATTTCTGGTTTATATATTTCAAGCCAAGCATTAACTTGAATTAAGTATGCCATAAGTTGTGGTCCTGTCATAAGCTGACCAAACCATGGTCTTGTAAATGCTTTACCATCTGTTTTTAGTATATTCAAAACTGTACTTCTATCAATTAAATTATTTATTTGAGCATTGCTGTCATTTATGATGTTTTGAAGCATTTCCTTTACTGTCTTAAGATAGCTTGGATTATGTGTTTTCGGATAAGGACTTTTCTTTCTCTCTACAATTTCATCTGGCAATTTATCCTTCATTATGTGGCGTAACAATCCCTTCTCTCTTCCTTTATATGCTTTCATTTCAAACGGAATATTCCACAAATACTCTGCTAATACATAATCGCAAAACGGCACCCTTAACTCCATCCCGCTATATCCAGCCATTCTATCTCCCCTATCTAATAATGTTTGCATAAACCAATTCATAGTTAAGTACGATATTTTTCTTTTTTCCGCAGTGTCTCTTGAATCTGTATCTAATATTTCCACATTAGCCAAACTTTCGCTATATCTAAAATCTATGTATTCTTTTAAATTAATCCTTGACGATATATTTCTATTCAATATTTGTTGCCTTTCACTTACTGCTAAAGACCACGGAAATGTTCCGCTGTTTAATGCATCTTCTCTGTAAAACCATGGATACCCTGCAAAAATTTCATCGGCACATTCTCCTGTAATTGCTACATTTGCTTCATCTTTTACAATTTTGCAAAACAATAATAGTGATGAATCTACGTCTGCCATGCCTGGGCAATCTCTTGCCATCATTGCATCTACTAAAGTTAGTGCTAATCCTGGCGTATCTAATACAATATTATTATGGCTGGTTCCTAATTTTTCTGTCATTATATCTATATAATGTTTATCTGTATTAGGTTGAAAATCGCTCTTAACAAAGTTAACATCGTTATCTAAATAATCTACCGAAAATGTTTTTAAAGTTGGCAAATTGTTTTTCTTGCAATAGTTTGAAGCATACAGCGTAACTATAGAAGAATCTATTCCTCCAGAAAGAAACGTACATACAGGTGTGTCGGAAACCAGTTGTCTTTCTATTGAGTTTTCTAACAATTCTAGCGTTTTTTTACATGTAGTATCAAAATCATCTTCATGTTTTTTGCTTATAAATTTCCAATACCTATTTTTATATAACCCAGATTTATTAAATACCATATAATGTGCGGGCTTCAATTCAAATATGTTTTTAAATACTGTTGTACCGCTAGTATGTGCTGGGCCTAAACCAAATAATTCGCTTATTCCCTGTGCATCTAATTGTGTTTTCACCCCTGGAAATTCTAATAATGTCTTAATTTTCGAAGAAAATATCAGCATATCATCTAGCTCCGTGTAAAATAAAGGTTTTACACCAAAATGGTCTCTTGCTAAAAATAGCTCTTGCTTATTTTTATCCCATACAGCAAAAGCAAAATTTCCATTTAATTTATTTACTATATCATGTCCCCAATGAATAAAACTTTTTAATAGAATTTCTTGTATGTCTAAGCCTTCAAATTCAACTCCTGCACTAATTAACTCATTTTTCAATTCAGGTGCATTGTATATTTGTCCGCTAAATGCCATTACATAAGCATTGCCTTGAGACTTATATATTTTATTTCCCATAATAATATTTTCTTCCATGCAGATTTCTTTTTCGTCTTGCCATTTTTTCATATGTTCTTCGTTCATGAAATTAATTATTTCGTTATTATTTAATAAATTTCTTCTAAAACTAGAAAAACCAATAATCTCACACATAATTATACCCCCGTTTAAATTATATGCGAGATAATTAGCGTTTAACACTTTGACCAAGACGTCCGCTATAAAAAGATGTCCTTCTATCCTCTACTATTTATCTTTCTTCGGACCTTGTTCTTTCTATTATTTCTTGTAGATTTACATTAACTCTTCTATCAATTTCTTCCATATCAATATTAGGTAATTGACAGATTAAACGTTCAAGCATTTCAGTTCTTGTTGAATTTTCTGTTTTTATTTGCGATTCTTTTTTATACAATTGTAATACTGTTTTACATAAGTATGCGTTAAATGCTTCTAATCCATAATCATTTTCTATATCTGATTTTGTTGTTTTTCTTAATTTCATATATTCTTCATCTTCAAATAGCTCTTTTTCTGAATATCTCTCTGATTCTTTGGCTCCTAGCCAAAATTTATAAAACCAACTTTTTACTCTAATATTAAAAGTGGTATCATAACACCATCCTTCACTTTCTACCCATCCATGGCCAAAGTTTTTATCGTGTTTTGGGTTTGGAAATGTTTTAGCAAATTTCATTAAATACCCTCTAACTAAATTAAATTTATCAAATGCCATTGTTAATCCATAACTTCTATCATAACACTTTCCTTCACTAAGATTCGCCTCTAAAAATACATTCATTGGTGTTCCGTAATAATAACAATTTTCTAATTTTTCCATAATTTCTTTTGGTATACGTTGTATAAGTTCGTTCTTTAACCCTATATCTCTTAATATCTTATGCCTAAATTCGTATGCTTTACTTTTTACAGTCATATTATCTTACCCCCAAAAATTTAACAATATAATTATAATATATTATTTACATAATGTCAATATCTTTGGCAAGACTACTAATTAACTACCTCATAAATAACCTATCTGAAATCTTATTCGGCTCGGACGTAATGTTAATTTTCAAATTTCTGTACATTCCTTCTTCCCCATCTGTAAACATATATGTAGAATGAGCTTGTACACCACGTAAATCCTGTAGTTTTGAAAGGGCAAGCTTTGCTTTATCGTCCGTTGCTGCACATACGCTTAATGCAAGTATTACATCATTTGCACTTAACAATACTTCATCATCATTTAGTAACATTCTCTTTACATTTTGTATTGGATCTAATATATTTTTAGCTATAAGCAACACTGAATCTTCTATTCCTGCAATACTTTTTACACAGTTCAATATAACTCCCGCCCCTGCTGTCATTATATTAGTATGTCTTCCTGTAATTATTTCGCCAGAGTGCAGTTTAATAGCAACTGCTGGACTGTTTGTTTCTTCACTTTTCTTAATTGCAGGCTCTACAACATCTCTGTCAAAAGGTGTAATTTCTAAATCGTTCATAAGAAATTGCAGTCTTTGCACAATTTTCTCTGATATTGTTCCTCTTTTTTCATCACAAAGTGCTTTGTAATATCTTCTAATTACTTCTTGTTTTGCAGCCTCACAAACAATATTATCATCTTCTATACAAAAACCAACCATGTTTACTCCCATATCTGTAGGAGACTTGTATATATCTTTCTCTGTAATTTCTTTTAATATATTCTTTACCACAGGAAATGCTTCTATATCTCTGTTATAATTTACTGCTGAAATATTATATGCTTTTAAATGAAATGGATCTATCATATTTATATCTTCTAAATCTGCTGTTGCAGCTTCATATGCAACATTAACGGGATGTTTTAATGGAAGATTCCATACAGGAAATGTCTCAAACTTAGCATATCTAGCGGGTATTCCCCTTTTATGTTCATTATATAATTGCGACATGCAAGTTGCAAGCTTTCCACTGCCTGGTCCTGGTGCAGTTACTATAACAAGTGGCTTTGTTGTGGTAATATATTCATTGGCTCCATATCCTATATCACTTAATAATAATTTTGTATCTAACGGGTACCCTTCTATGTATAAATGTAAATAAGTTTTTATCCCTGAATTTTCCAAACTCTTCTTAAACATTTGAGCTTCTATTTCATTTTTGTATTGCGTTATTACAACACTATTTACATTTAAATCTAATTTTCTAAATTCATCAATAAGTCGTAATATATCTTTGCTATAAGTAATTCCATGGTCTGCTCTTATTTTATTCTTTCCAATATCTTTCGTACTAATGCAAAGTACTATTTCGCTATTTTCTTTTAGTGCTTGCAATAGTTGTATTTTTGCATCATGTTTAAATCCTGGCAACACCCTCTCTGCATGGTAATCATCAAATAATTTACCACCAAATTCAAGGTATAATTTATTGCTAGAATTGATTCTTTCTAATATTTTTTCACTTTGCATTTCAATGTATTTTTTACTATTAAATCCTATCATCATGAATATATTTATATCACTTTTTTAGAAATTTTTCAACAATTTTTGGGGAAGTTTTTAGAGGTTTTAGATTTTAAAAATTAAAAAGATTTTTTTATGTATGAATTAAATATTTTTTTGAAATTTCTTGAAGTATGAATAACAAAATGTATGAGAATTTCTTCCTTTTTTTCATAAACACTATAGATAATTCTATAATTTTTATAGATTAGTTCTCGATATAGCTTGTCCCTTCGCTCTGGCACATATCTGCCAATATAGGGAAATTCTTTTAGGTTGCGAATGCGAGAACGAATATCTCGTACAGCCTTTTCAGCGTATTTCAACGAATTCGGAACAATATAATCAAAAACTTCCTTGATATTGTTTTCTGCAATTCTTGATATTTTTATTTGCATACCACCCCTCCATTTCTTTATCAAGCTCTTCTAATGTTATAAATCTACCGTTTTTAAAGTCATCTTCGCTTATTGCAAGTTTTACTTCGAAATATAAATTATACATAATTTCATCAAGAGATTTATTACTTGACATAGCCTTTAATACTTCTTTAATTTCTTTTTTTGCTGGAACCATTTTTTTATCACACCTTTCTTTTTTTAATTTTCATCAGTTTGTTCCGTTTTATCATCTTCTCCATATAATTCAATGTATTTTTTATACAACTCAAAAACAAATTTTTCACCATCATCATATTCTGACATAGTTTCTACAATTTCCAAAAGCCTTTCTTGTATAATTGACATTTTATCACGACCTTTCCATAATAGTATATCAAAAATTAAAAAAAATTTCCACACAATTTACAACTTAATCGACAATAACTTCGAAATACCTTTTTCTTCCATTGTCACTCCATATACTGTATTTGCCACTTCCATTGTTCCTTTTCTATGCGTTATTACTAGAAACTGTGTGCCTTTAGAAAATTTCTTTAAATAATCTGCAAATCTGTAAACATTGCTTTCATCAAGAGCGGATTCAATTTCGTCAAGAACACAAAACGGTGCTGGGTTTATTTTTAATATAGCAAACAATAATGCAATAGCTGTAAATGCCCTCTCTCCACCTGATAAAAGGCTCATGTTTTGTAATTTTTTTCCTGGAGGCTGAACTTCTATTTCTATGCCTGATTCTAACATATTGTCTTCATCTAATAAAATCAATTCAGCTTTTCCACCATCAAATAGCTCTTCAAATACTTCTGAAAATCTTTGATTTATCATCTTAAATTTTTCAGAAAATTGTTTTGTCATTATATCTGTCATTTCTAGAATTACTTTTCTTAATTTTGTTGAAGAAGTTTCTAAATCAAGCCTTTGCTCAGACATAAAATCATATCTCTCTTTTTGTTCTTTATATTCTTCAATAGCATCAATATTTATGCTACCCAATTCTTTTATTTCAGTCCTTAATTTAATTACTTGTTTTTGCACTTTAGATACTTCTTGAACATTTTCAATTTTGTAATACGTCTTTGCATTGTTAGGAGTTAATTCGTACTCCTCCCACATTTGATTGATTATTTGCTCAATTTCTAATTCAATTTTAGATTTTCTTATTTCAATTTTAGAAATCTGTCCTCTTATATTTTCTATTGTTTTAAATGCATTGCTTATTTCTTTATCAATTTTATCAAGCTCTTTATTTTGTTCTATTCGATTTTCCCTTAATTTTTCGATTCTTTGTGTATTTTCATCGTAACTATTTTCGATTCCTTCTATTGTTTTTTCTGTATTTAAAATTGATTCCTCTAAAAGCTTATTGCCTTCAATTACCTTATTAATCAATTCTTGCTTATTTTCTACACTAACCTCATTAGCCTCTATTTCTGAATCGATTCTTGCCACATATTCATTTATAGATTCTTCGCTTTCATCAAAAGAAGATACAGATATTTTTAAATTAGTTATATCAAAATTTAAATCATCAATATATTTTTGGTTGTCTTTATTCTTTTCCACAAATTCTGATATAAGTGCATTTAGCTCGTTTATTTCTAAATCTAAATCGCCTATTCCCTTTATAGCAACGTCTTTTAAACTTGTGCTTTTTTCCTTCTCATCTGATAAATCAGCTCTTTCTTTTTTTAGTTTTTCAAGTTGTTCTTCTATTTTTAAAATATTTGCATCAAAATGAATAACCTTTTCTTTATATGTAGCATATTCAATTTCTATTTCTTGTAATTCTCTTTCCGTACTTTCTGCAAGTTCTAAGATATTTTCAACGCTTGAAATATATTCTTCTTTCTGGGATTGCAATTTTTTAATATTTTCCTTTATTTTTTGTATTTCTTTTTGTAAACTTTCAATTTCCTTAGCTCTACCTAAAATATTAACAGTTTTTTGCTGAATAGAGCCACCAGTAATACTTCCGCCTGCATTTATTATATCTCCTTTTAAGGTCACAATTCTAAAACTGTTATTATTAAGCTTAGATAAAGAAATTGCTACATCCATATCTTTTACAACAACAGTTCTACCTAAAAGGCTTTGTATAATTTGCTCATATTTTTTATCGGTTTTAATTAGATTTGAAGCGATACCAATGATGTCATCACCAACGATTTTATCAATGGTTTTTCCTCTTATTGCAGAAATCGGCAAGAATGAGGCTCTTCCAAGATTATTTTTTCTTAAAAATTCTATCAGTTTTTTTGCATCCTTTTCTGTGCTGGTAACAATGTTTTGTAATGCCCCACCTAAACACATTTCAATCGCTATTTCATATTCTTTAGGCACAGAAATTAAACTAGCCAAAACTCCATGAACTCCATCGGCGAGTATAGTGTTTATTTCACATTCTTTTAATATTGATTTTACACTTTTTGCATATCCTTCTTTTTCTTTTTCCGTTTCTATTAAAAATTTGCATCTTGATTCTTTTATTCTGTTCTCATCTTCCAAAGTGCTTATTTTATCCTGAAACCCTTGAATTTTTAAATCACTTTCTGCCCTTTTATAATTAACCTCATTTAATGTTTTTAGTACTTTTCCCTTATTATACTCAATCTCTCTAAATTTAACTGCTATTTCTTCTTTGTTCATTCTTGCATTGTCTAACTCAGATATTTTACTGTCCATATCGTTTTTTATGCTTTTTTCCATTTTATTTATATTTTCAATATTTATATCCTGATTACTTAAGCTCACACTTTTCTCATATTTCAAATCAACGTTTTGCTGGAGTTTCTGCTTTTTATCTTCTATATTTTTTTGTTCTTCGGATAAAGTTTCTGTAAATTTTGATAACTCTAAAAGTTTTTCATCTAACTCCTTAGTAAATTTTTCTTTATTATTTAGTAAACTGGTTTTCTTTTCTATTTTGCTAATTTTTTCTTCTTCTAGAACTTTATTCCTTTCATGTAGTTTTTCTATTTCTTCTGCATATCTCTCAGAATTAGAAATATTATTTGCTATTCTTTCATTAAAAACTTTTATATCTGAATTTAGCTTTTCCTGTTTTTTTGCATTTTCAACATGTAAGTTTTGAATCTGTTCTATTTCTAATGTAATTTTATCTAACTCCTGTTTAATATTTTCTTTATTTATCTCCAGCTTAGACAACTGTTCTTGGTTTCCTTCTTCTTGAGAAATAAATATTTCCATATCTACTACAATTTCATTTAACTTTATTTTATAATTATCTATTTGGTGAATAAACAACCCAATCTCAATATCTTTTAATTCACTTTTAAGCCCGCAAAAATTTCTTTGCTTTATCTGATTGAATTTGCAATGGCTCAATGTTGGCTTCTATCTCTGTTAATATATCGTTAATTCTTAATAAATTTAATTTGGTTTGCTCTAATTTTTTCTCGCTTTCTAACTTTCTTGTCCTATATTTAACAATACCCGCAGCCTCTTCAAAAATATTCCTTCTATCTTCAGATTTATTACTTAATATTTCATCTATCTTACCTTGTCCAATAATTGAATAGCCATCTTTGCCTATTCCTGTATCCATAAATAATTCTGAAATATCTTTTAACCTACATGGAGTTTTATTAATAAAATATCCTGTTTCCCCACTCCTGTATAATCTTCTTGTAACTGTTACTTCGGCAAACTCTATTGGCAATTTTCCATTAGTATTTTCTATTGTAAGTGAAACTTCTGCAAATCCCAATGATTTTCTGCTTTGAGTACCAACAAATATTACATCTTCTGCCTTTGTTCCTCGTAATGCTTTAATGCTTTGTTCTCCTAATACCCATCTTATTGCATCTGAAACATTGCTTTTGCCTGAACCATTAGGTCCTACAACGGTTGTAATTCCGTCTCTTAGTTCTATTTCTGTTTTATCTGCAAAGGATTTGAAGCCTTGCAGTTCTATCTTCTTTAAGTACATTTTTTTGCTCCTTACAATTTTCTAAATACTCCTGCCACTTTGCCTAATACCTCGCACATCGGCACTATAATTGGTTCCAATGCACTATTTTGCGGTTGTAATCTAATGTGGTTCTTTTCTTTGTAAAAAGTCTTAACTGTTGCTTCTTCTCCAATTAAAGCAACTACTATTTCTCCGTTATTAGCTGTATTTTGTTTTTTAACTAATATGTAATCTCCATCTAAAATACCAGCTTCTATCATGCTATCGCCTCTGACTGTGAGCATAAAGCTTTCGCTATTCCCCACAAATTCTACTGGCAATGGAAATGTATCTGTTATATTTTCAACTGCTAAAATTGGTTCGCCTGCAGTTATTTTACCTACTACTGGCACTTCCACTAATTCTTTTCTGGTGTATATTTCTGGAATTCCACTGTTTCCTCCAGTTCGTCCATCAAATGCTCCACCTTTTAATAACTTTAATGTTCTTCCCTTTTGACCTTCTTTTTTCAAATACCCTTTGCTTTGAAGTTTTGCAATGTATCCATGAACAGTTGCTGTTGAACTTAACCCAACTGCTTTTCCAATTTCTCTAACTGATGGTGGATAACCATTGTTCCTAACGTGATTCCCAATAAATTTTAAAATATCATTTTCCCTTTTGTTTAATCCGTTTGCATCTCTTTTTCTTTTCATAACAACATCACTCCTAAATAAATAATTTGTATCATAATATCATACAAATTATTTTTTGTCAAACAAATTTTTGGAAAATTATTGCAGTCGTATAAAAACAAAAACTACCCATAATATCATGAGTAGTTTTTGTGATTTCATTCTAACCGTTTGGCTTATCGTATGCTACAAATTTCTTGACTTTTCCATCTTTCGTCAATTTAATTTGTGCGCCTTCCATAACGCCATTTATATGTCCTTTTTCACCATTATCAATATTTTTATTAACAACCCATAGCATACCATTTTGCGAACTGGTAGCTCGTCCCTCAACCAAATACTTCGATAATATCTCTTCCTTGGTAAACTGATATTCTATTTTGGGTTTAAATCGTAAATAATATGCTTTTTTTCTCACAATTCTACTTAATCGAGAATCAAAGACATATTCTTTATCTTTATACCAAAACTCCAACCAACCATGATCGTAAATTGGACAATCTTCCAAATCGATTTTTCCTCTAATCAATTTGTCGTTGTCAGCCATACCCATGAATGCATACCCACTGTAACAGTAGCAATTGTCTGCGTATCTATGATATAGATACGCCCAGAATGTTTCAGTACCTAATTTAGCTCCCCTGTTAACGTAACATTTGCTAACCATTTCTAAAAAATACCGATTGGCTTCATTTAACCTCATCATTCGACATATTTTTGAAATCATTTTTCCCCCCAAAAATTTTTTTGAGATATGGTTTTTGAACAAATTATTAGATACATTATATCATACTTCAAACACTTTCGCAATCTAAACCTTAAAGTGTTCGAAGGTTCGGTTAATGGCTAACGGTTTCGTCAACTATTTCTTTTAGTGCCTCTTTAATATTTGAGGTATATAATCCTCCATGATATAAAATTATAGAGTTTATTTCGTAAGACTCTAGTTTTTTAACAGATTCAAGTGCAAGTTTCATATCATGAGTATGTTCTGGTTTAGAGCCAATTAGTTTACCATCTTTTATATTTAATGCATCTCCTGAGATTAAAACTTTCCCTTCTTTACAATACAAACACATATGTCCTGGTGTATGCCCTGGCGTATGAATAACCTCAATACCTCCACAAACCTGTAACACTTCACCATCGGATAATGTTTTATCAACATTTGTATAAGATGCTTCAAACCCTTGTTTCATCATAGTATACCATTGTTTCTTTTCTTCTGGAATATCAGATTTTTCAAAAGCAGCCAGTTTAATTGGAGTTTTTTCATTACTTATGTATGGTGCTTCATCCTTATAAGCCATAACCTGTGCCTCTTTTGATAATTTTTTAAAATCTTTTATTCCTCCAATATGGTCTATGTCTGAATGAGTTAACATTATACCAGTTATCTTCTTAGGGTCAAAGCCTAATTTTTCCATCTCTTTAATTATATACTCTGATTGCATTGGAAATCCAGTATCAACAAGTATAAGGTTTTGCTCATCATGTAGTAAAGTGGGATAAATAGTCCCATAATCATTCTTAACTTCAAGCATTTCAATTTTTTCTGTTATTTTCATTTTTTCTTCCTCCCTTTAATTTCTTTAAATTATATCACACCAAAAATTAAAATACAATTAAAAAAAAGATGAGTTTTCACCCATCTATATCTTTTAATAATTCTAATTGAGAAATAAGTAGTGCTTCCATTCTTGCTCTAAACACTTCGGTTTGTTTTTTCAGGTCTTCAAAGTTTCTCATTTCTGAAACTTTTTCTTCCCTTATTTGAGCAATTGCTTCTTTTGCTGTTAATTCACTTTCTTTAATTATGGTTTCTGCTTGCTGGTGTGCCATTTTCTTTATTTCTTCTGCAGTTCCTTGTGCCATAAGTAATGTATTTTGTAGCGTATCCTCAATTGTTTTATAATGACTTATACTGGATTCAAGTTCATCTATTTTCTCTTTTAGTTCTATATTTAATTTATACATTTTTTCGTAATCAAGAGTTAATTTATCTAAAAATTCATCTACTTCATTTACACTGTATCCATTCATCATTTGCTTTGAAAATCTCTTGTTTTCAACTTCTAATGGTGTTAACATGGTAATTCACATCTCCTTTATTCTATATTTACCCATTCTTTAACCAAGATACATTAATTCTATTTTTCATTTCTTCTCTTGCAGTTTCGTTTGAAATTTCATAGTTAAAAGGAGCAAATAAGAATATTGAATTAGATATTTTTTCTATATGACCATTTAATGCTTGTACAGCTCCACTCATAAAATCAACTATTCTTCTTGCAACATCTTTATTTACATATTCTAAATTAACAATTATAGACTTCTTGTCTTTTAGGCAGTCGCATATATCTTCTGCTTGATCAAAATTTGTTGGTTTCGCAATTATCATTCTAATTTGATTTGAGTTGTTTATATTAACAACTTTATTCTTCTTCGGACCAAACAACTTCTTTTCTGCTGGTTCTTCCTCTTCATCTTCATAATAATCAAATATATCTTCTTTTTCTACTTCTTCGTAATCATCATTTTCTTTCTCATATCCAAATAGCCCATAAATTTTATTCATAATAGTTCCTGGCATAAGACCCTCCCAATATTACTATATATTTCTTTTGTACATTACCTATACTATCTCATTTCATGCGAACATGTCAATACTTTTTTTAAAAAAAAATTAATTTGTAATCAAAACGTAATATTCCTGTAATATTACTGTAATATTTTGTTGTGAATTCTTATTAGAATGCTTATCTATCTCATCCGCTTGTGGTATTTGGTATATAGTTTTTAAAAAACTCCTCCAAGCCTCCGAAGACTCCATGGGCCTCAAAGGGCTGTCGTTCGCTTTTTAAAAACTATATACCAAATACCACAAGCTACTTTATCGGTTTTTTAGCTATTTACTCACGTGGGTTAAGTAAAATTTCATCATATAAATTAATTTTTTTAGTATTCCCAATATCTGGTGCTTTTTCTCCAAGAGTTTTAAGTTCATCAGAAGAATAATTGTCAACTATCGTATAATTATCGTTTTGTTTTAAAACTTTAACTAATACTTTATCCTGATAACCTGTCATATTTCTTATAACATAATTAAGTCCATTTTCTTTTAATATCGCTGAATTGGGAACTTTTAAGCCTGTTAAGCTCCACCAGATTATGCTAACACTTACCTTTCTATATGATACTAAATCTTCTACTCCTTTTGTAATCTTAAAAACAAAGATTTTTGACCCATCTTGTTGATCCAATATTTCATAAATAGTTGCTGGCACTTCGGATGATTTTAAAAACTGAATGGTTACCTTGTCACCAACATTTACATTTTGAGCCTGTTTACTATTTAAAACTACAGCTATGTAGCAATAAAAATTGTTTACTATTTTTGCTTCTTGGTCACTACTCCCAATTAATTGACCAGTTTTAATATTTACCTCTGATAATGTGTTTTCATCTAATTTAGAAATGTTTTTTACATCCAAAAGACTTTCATAACCGTCAATTTTATACGAAACCATACCTTCTACTGGAGCATCAATATATTCAGAATTTGAATTTAATTCGTTTTCATATGAGTTTCTTTGGTCAATTAGTTTCTTTATGTATGAACCCGCCGGGCTCAAATCTCCAGCAATTTGAGCCTTATTAAGTATGTCGGCATTTATATTGTTCTTTAGTATGTTTAGCTGTCCAATATCATTTAACCTATATACTTCGTCCAACTTAGATTTTATTTCTTTTTCTAATGAAGCAATATCACCTGAAAATACTGCTGGTTCGCTTTCTAAAGCCTTTTGTATTTGTACATCAAGGTCACTTATTTTTTGTACAAGACTACTTTCATTTTGGCTATAGTATCTAAAAACTGGAGAATTCTTTGCCACTTTCTCCCCTTCATTTTTAATTTTTTCAAATCCATTTGTGTTGTTTTTATCTTGAATAATAGTTTCTTCTCTTATTATATATCCGTCTGCATCTTCCTCAGAAGATATACTGCCAGTTTCTACTATAAAAGTATTGGTTGGTTGCCTTATTAATGAATATATTGTAAAAGCAACGTATAAAAGTAGGGCTATTCCAACAATAACCACTATAGAAAATTTTATTAAGTTAATTCTCTTTTTTTTGCGTTGCTTCTTTGATTTCAATTTTACCCTCCTACCCACACTGGCAATCCCTTGTCTATCTCCACTCGCACTATTCTACGTACTTATATTTTGTAAAATTCTATTTATTAACTCTTCCATGCCATCTTCTCCATTTAACCATATAGTTTGTTTATTTTTCTTAAACCAAGTTATTTGCCTCTTTGCATACTTCCTCGTTTCTTGCTTTATTTTTTCAATCATTTCTTTTTCTGATACTTGTCCGTCAAGATACTCTCTTACCTCTTTATAGCCCAGTCCCTGCATCGCAGTTGGCAAGTTATTATATTTCTTAATTAAGTCTTCTACTTCTTTAATTAGTCCATCTTTTATCATTAAATCTACTCTTTTATTTATTCTATCATATAGAACTTCTCTATCCCAATTTATTGCAAAAACAGTATAATTATATGGGTTTTCGTTTTTTACAGATTCTTTATTTTGTTCTGTTTTGTTTTTCCCTGTAGCTTTATATATTTCTAATATCCTTATTATTCTTTTTTTATCATTTGGGCTCACTATTTTCATTGCTTCTGGATCAATCTGTTTTGCTTGTTCGTATAGTTCATTTAAATTACCGTTATCCGCAATTTCATTTAATTCATTTCTGTATTTTTCATCAAAATTCATTTCTTTAAATTCAATGCCATATATTAAAGAATCAACATATAAGCCTGTACCGCCTACAACAATTGGCACTTTATTTTTTTGTAATATTTCTTTTATTACCTTTGTTGCCATTTTTTTATACTCTGAAACGCTAAATCTCTTTGTCGGCAAAACACAATCTATTAAATGATGTTTAACAGATTGCATTTCCTCTTTTGTTGGTTTGGCAGTACCAATATTCATATCTTTATATATTTGCATAGAATCACAGGATACAATTTCTCCATTAATTTTTTTTGCTAATTCTATTGAAAGTGCTGTTTTGCCTGAAGCAGTGGGCCCTACGATTACAATTATTCTCGGCTTTTGCATGATTCCTCCATATTATACAGATATCATAGAATGAACTTTTCATATAAATATTAACTATAATAGTCCGCTTCCGTGGTTGGTGTATCTTTTAAAAAAAACTCCCTCCAGGTCAAGGGGTAATCCGTATGCCTCAAAGGGCTGTCGGGCAGTTTTTTTTAAAAGATACACCAACCACTCACGCTATTCTAAATATTTAAATATCAAGCACGACCTAACTATCTCCTGCTAAATTTCTTTTCTATATCCAACTTAGAAAGCTTTATTGCTGTTGGCCTTCCATGTGGACATGTAAATGGGTTCTTGAGTTTCATTAATTGATCTAGCAATGAAATTATTTCTTCCCTACCTAATTCTGATTTTGCCTTTACAGCTGCTTTACATGCAATAGTCGCAATAAACTTTTCTTCTATTTCTTGTCTTTCTGTTCTTGCGACCGTGTCTATTTCATCTAATATATCTAAAAATAGCATCTTGGTATCTAGGTCAATACACATATTTGGAACACCAACTAATTTTATTGTATTGTCGCCAAATTCTTCTATAATAAATCCCGCTTCTTCAAATATATTTTGGTTTTCACGCATTATAAAATACTCTTTGTTTGTTAAAACAATTACATCTGGTAACAACATTAATTGTGCATCTTTTTTATTTGAATAAAAATTTTTCTTTACCCTCTCATATAAAATTCTTTCATGTGCAGCATGCTGATCTAATAAATAAAGATCATTCCCTATTTCTAACATTATATATGTTGAAAAAGCCGTTCCAACATATTTGTACTCTATTCCTTCTTCCTTTGATAACATTGAAGATTTGGCATTACCTGCATATCTCATTTCGTTTGTGCTTAATTCTTTTTTCTTCAAACTAGAAGGGACATCGCCAAAAGTTTTTGTATACATTTCTTCAAAATTAAAATCTTCTGAGTCTTCTTTTACCGCTTTATTCATATATTTTTCTAACAAAGTTTTTCTAAAATCTCTTTTTTCTTCTGGTTTTTTTTCTAATGTTATATCTGTTTCTAATTCCCCCAGTTTTTCCCCTAATATCGCCTCTTTTTCTTCTTTCAATCTCTTTCCTACTATTGTATCTTTTTTCCCCAGAATTTCTAATTTTTTTGTTAATTGCTCTGGTTGGCTATTGATATCATTTTGCTTCATATCTTCTTCAATTGGTATAGTATCCTCTTTTACTATTGCTTCCTCAACTTCTGTATTTTGAACTCCGACTTTTGTCTTCCGTTTTATATTTTGCGTTATATAGCTGTTCAATTAAATTATCATCTTTATAATCGCCATAATCTTTCTCTGTATCTTTTGAAACTTTTTTAAATAAATCTACTAATCCAAATTTCTTTTCCTTTGTTTTAATTTGTTCATGTATTTCTTCATTTGCTTCTTTTGCTTCTTTTGCTTTGTTTGTAACTTCTACTTCTTCAACTTCTGCTGCCTCAAAAGAATCAATATTACTAACAAGTGAATTATTTAATAATCCTTCTTTTATTGCATACATCACTGCTTTATAAACGTTCCCCTCTTCAGTAAACCTAACTTCTAATTTAGCTGGGTGTACGTTCACATCTACCTTCTTAGGATTTAGATTTAAATTTAAAATCAAAAATCCAAACTTGCCTATTGGAAGCATACCTTTAAAAGCTTGGTCTGCCGAAGCTAATAAAGTTTTATCCTTTACAAATCTTTTATTAACATAAAATATTTGATTACGCCTATTACTTCTAGCAATCTCAGGCTTTCCTACTACTCCTGTTACTTCCATATCTTCAAACTTATAGTTTACCTCTAAAATAGCTCCTGCAATGTCTTTACCGAAAATGCCATATACGATATTTTTTAAATCTCCACTTCCATTTGTTTTAGTAATTACCTTGCCATTGTTTGTTAATTTTATTGCTATATCAGCATTTATTAAGCTTTGATCTATAACTACATCTTCTATGTATCCTAGTTCTGTGTAATCCTTTTTCAAAAATTTATATCTAACTGGCGTATTAAAAAACAACTTCTCAACCGTAATACTTGTCCCAACTGGACATGCTACAACGTCTTCAGCAATGATATTTCCTGCTTCAATAACTACTTCGTATCCAGTTTCGCTATCTTCAGTTCTAGAAGTCATTGTTACTTTTGAAATGGCACCTATACTAGCCAAAGCTTCACCTCTAAAGCCCATTGTTCGAACAGCTTCTAAATCATCTGCAACCCTTATTTTACTAGTAGCATGACGTTCAAATGCAATCTTCATATCATCTGGCTCAATTCCCTTGCCGTCATCAATTATTCTTATTTTTGCAATACCGCCGTTTTCAATTTCAATACTTATATTCTTTGCACCTGCATCAATTGAATTTTCAATTAATTCTTTTACTACAGAGGCTGGCCTTTCAATCACTTCACCAGCTGCTATTTTATTTATTGTTAATTCATCCAATAAAACAATTTTACCCATCTACATCCTCCATAAATTTACAAAAATTTATTATATAACAAATTATATAACAAATTACCTTTTTTGTATAGGGTTTTTTCATTTTTTTGTAACAGTTTTTTCTATAAGGAATAATATATATCATAGCTACCACATAATACGAAAGCTTTACTGAAAAGGGGGTGCACTTATGCCAGAAAATAGAGGATGTGGATTTGGTTGTGGAGACGACTGTACTATGATTATACTTATATTAGTAATTCTTATGTGCTGCTGCGGCGGAAGAGGTTGTTAATATAAAGAACCAATCTTTAAAAAAAAGTGTGCCCAAGTGATTTCATTCTCATTGGCACACTTTTGTGTTTTTTTCAACTCTTATTACGCTTTTCTAGCACTAATATTTAATAACAATCCAATAAGTATAAAACTACTAATTAACGAACTTCCACCATAGCTTATAAAAAGAAGTGGCACGCCAGTTATTGGCAACAACCCCATTGTCATCCCTATATTTTGTAACATATGAAATATAAACAATCCTGCTACTCCAATAGCAATGTATGAACCCAAATCATCCTTCGCATTTTTAGCCACTTTTATTGCCCTTAAAATCAGAAACACATATATAATAATAATCGAGGCTGCCACAACAAATCCCATTTCTTCCCCAATAACTGCATATATAAAATCTGTTGTTTTAGGATATAAGTAGCCCAATTGAGTTTGATTCCCTTTTAATAAGCCCATGCCAAACATTTCGCCTGATCCAATTGCAAGTTTAGATTGAATTATATTATACCCAGCTCCTCTTGGATCCTTATATGGATTAAGATATATATCTATCCTTGCTTTTGCATGTTCTGGCAATATAAACATATATAATAATGGCAAGGCTATAACAATAATAAGCAAACTAATAAAAATATATTTCCTTTTTATCCCTGCAATAAATAATATTACAACAATAGAAACCACAAACGGTATTGCTGTACCATAATCTGGTTGCTTTATAATTAAAAGTATAGGTATAGCTGCAATACCTATACAAACCAATAATTTCCAGAACTTATTAATTTCATTTTTATCTTTTTTTTGAAATTGGACAATTACATATGAAAAGAAAATAATAAAAATAACTTTTGCAAATTCAGAAGGCTGAAATGTAAAAAAACCTCCGATGTTAAACCAACTTGTCGCACCATTTACTGGTGTTGTAAATAAAACCAAAACAAGTAAAACATTAATTATTAGATACAAAAATAAAGAAAATCTTGCTATTGCTTTATAATCTATTATCACCGTAACAACTAATGCAACTAGGCTTATTCCAAACCAAATTGCCTGCCTATAAAATTCATCGTCATTGGAATTTTTTGTAGCAGAAAATAGTGCCACCATTCCTATTGCAAGTAGGATAATCGCACTTATTAAGATGCTCCAATCAATCTTTTTTAAAATATTCTGCCTCATTCATCTCCCTCACTTTGATTGTTAGCTTCTATTATTTCACTTGCTGCTTTTTTTATTTCAATTTCTGGTTGATTGTCAGAGTTCACTGGCTCTTCTGTTTTATTTTTTACTTTCTTTAATTTTTCCTTTTTATCATCATTTTCGCTATCCTTAGTTTGTACTTCTGATGTATGTTCTTGTTTATCATTGTTTTCTATTTCAGGACTTTTAACTTTCACATTTGTAATAGGAAAATTCGCATAAAGTGCTGGTGCACCAACAGTACCATCTTCCCTGGTATTGTTGGTTAATCTAACATCTATAGCACTTTCATCTATATCTATATATTTCTTAATCACTTCAATTATTTCTTGTTTCATAACTTCTAAAAAGTCTGCTGAAACGCTTGCTCTATCCTGTATTAATACCAAATGTAATCTTTCTTTAGCTGCATTTTTTGAATTTTGAGCATTCTCATCATTTGATTTAACTAACTTTTTTAGAAATCTAATAATGTTTTCAAACATAACATACCTCCTACTTAATGAATATTTGTTTTAATTTTGTAAAGAAATCCTTATCTTTACCTGGTATGCTTACATCTAACTGTTCACCTAAAATTCTTTTAGCTATTTCTAAATAGGCTTTCCCTGAAGGTGACCTTTTATTAGATATTACTGGTTCCCCTTTATTAGTATGTGTAATTATGTATTCATCATCTGGCACAACTCCAATTAAATCTATTGATAACAATTCAACAATATCATCAACATCCATCATTTCTCCCCTTTTAACCATTGATGGCCTTAATCTGTTAATGATTAATTCTGGATTTTTTATTTCAGATGCTTCTAATAAGCCAATTATTCTGTCTGCATCTCTTATTGCTGAAATTTCTGCAGTAGTAACAACTATTGCTCTGCTTGCTCCAGCAGTAGCATTTTTGAATCCTTGTTCAATCCCTGCTGGACAATCTATTAATACATAATCAAATTCCTCTTTTAACTTATTTGTTAATTCTTTCATTTGTTCTTCATTCACTGCGGATTTATCTCGAGTTTGGGCTGCTGGTAATAAGAACAATTCTTCATAACGCTTGTCCTTAATAAGAGCTTGTTTTAGTTTGCATTTTTCTTCAACAACATCAACAATATCATAAACTATTCTGTTTTCAAGTCCCATTACTACATCAAGGTTTCTTAATCCTATGTCTGTATCTACTAATGCAACTTTTTTGCCTTCTAAAGCTAAGGCTGCACCTAAGTTTGCTGTTGTTGTTGTTTTTCCAACTCCACCTTTTCCAGATGTTATTACAATAACTTCACCCATTTTTTACTCCTCCTATCCTCGTACCTAATATATTACCCTTTTTTTAGGAAAAAGTCAATACATAGTGTAACATCCATTCAATTAACGTTACTACATCCTTTTAATTTCCATACCTTCTTTCGTATCCTTCACACTAATTCCTTTTTTCGTCAATTTTTCTCTAATTTCGTCAGACTTTGCCCAATCCTTATTGGCTCTAGCAACTTCTCTTTCTTGTATTAGTTGCTTCGTCTCATCGTCTAAAGTTGCTAGAATGTCAATCTTTTCTTCCATTTCTCTTATTGTAGCAATTTTTTCTACTGAAATATCAATGCCTAGGATTTCATCCATTTCGCTAATTAATTCAGCATATTGCTTTGATTTGTTAACTTTTCTTGCTATTTCCCATACTATATTCATTGCTTTTGGTGTATCTAAATCATCATTCATTACTTCTAAAAATTGATTTTTATATTTTGTCATTTCTTCGTCTGAAACACTAACAGTTCCATTTTCATGCTCTTCTACAGCATTTCTTAATCTTTCTAATCCCGTTTTTGCACTTTTCAGACTTTCAAATGTAAAATTTAATTTATTTCTATAACTTGCACTCAAACATAAGTACCTAAAATCTAAAGGACTAAATCCTCTTTCTCTTAAATCTTCCAATGTATACACATTACCAAGACTTTTTGACATTTTACCGTCGTCTACCAATAAAAACTCGCAATGCATCCAATAATTAGCGGGTATTTTACCACAATATCCCATTGATTGTGCAATTTCATTCTCATGATGAATTGGAATATGGTCGACTCCTCCTGTATGAATATCAAATTGCTCACCTAAATACTTCTTGCTCATAGCCGAACATTCTATATGCCAGCCTGGAAAACACAATCCCCATGGGCTTTCCCATTTCATAATATGATTTTCAGGTGCTTTTATCCAAATTGCAAAATCTAATGGATTTCTTTTTTCTTTATCTACAGCAACTCTTGCTCCAGCTTGTTCTCCTTCTATGTTTTTATTAGATAGAATTCCATAAGAAGGTAGTTTGCTTATATCAAAATATACACCAGTGCTTGTTTCATACCCATAACCATTTTCCACAATTTTTTGTACATATTCTATCATTTCTGGTATATGTTCTGTTGCTCTTGAAATTATATCCGGTTTTCTAATATTTAAACTTTCAATATCTTTTAAAAAAACTTCTGTATAAAAATTTACTATTTCATATGGATCTTTATTTTGTGCCCTTGCTGCTTTTTGCACTTTATCCTCTCCTTCATCTGCATCAGAAGTTAAGTGCCCTACATCTGTAATGTTCATAACATGCTTTAGTTTATATCCATCTGCTCTTAGTGTTTTACTTAATAAATCCATAAAAATATATGCTCTCAAGTTTCCTATATGAGCATAATTATACACAGTTGGTCCACATGAGTACATTCTTACCTCTTCTTCGTTAATTGGTTTGAATTCCTCTTTTGTTTTAGTTAATGTATTATAAATTTTCATAGTCGAACTCCTCGTCTTCTTTGGCAGGGGACATTCCTTAACCACAATAAAATCGCTCCTTGCTAAAGGTGTGTCCCCTTCCTTAATTATATGCTATAAGTTTATACTATATTTTAGTAAAATTCAAGAGTTTTAAGTCAATCGTATAAAATTTATGTTATTATTTAACGGTTTTTGCTAAAATGTAGGGGCGAACATTGTTCGTCCAGCACTATAATTATCTCGTTTTTCAATAATTTTATCAAATTCCTCTAGTCTCGGACGAACGATGTTCGCCCCTACATATATAATTCCTTTCCTTAAGTTATGGACATTGATGGGCCTTGGGAAAGCTGTCGGGTAGCTTTTTTAAAAGATATATTTACACTGGGAGCGAACTATTATAATTGATTCCTATATGGAAAGTACGTTCTAGGGTCCTTACAAAGCGGACATTTTAGCGAAAACCGTTAAATAGTACCTAAAACAAATTTTGCACTTGACATTTTATGTAAATTAAGTGTATAATGTATAAACATATGTGATTTATTTTGTTAACAACGCTGATTTCAGCAAAACCAAATGGAGAATACTATGTTAACGCACTATGTTCGACACTTTTATTGCGATGGTACGATATCTACCCGTAAAATTGAAAATCCAAAACCCGAGCAAATCAACTTCCCTGACGGTTCATATTGTTGTTATTTTTTCAACCGTAGGCTGTCTGGTGATGGCAAAACACTAGAAGGAATCCAAACCTCTGGAATGAATTATAAGGGTACTGAATTTACCCTTGATAAATTCAATAAAACGTTTGGAAAAGATAATCGTTACAAAGATTTCATTATTCGTTGTAGGGCTCGTAACATTGACCGCATTGTAGTAACAAACTGTGGGAGAGTAAATTTTCTCACTAAAGATGATAAAGTATACTCCTAAATTAATGCTATAAAGCCGACTCGCTGAATATTTCAGCAGGTCGGCTTTGTCTGTTTCCCCTGTGAGATTATTTTCCTCATCAACAATATCAAGATATTCCATATGTTAAAAATCCTCCACATTTTAATTAATTACATTCTTTAAACACAATAGAGTCAACACTAGATAAAAGTGTGTCCACTTGCCTATATATGTTACACTATATTTCTGTAAAATTCAAAAGTTTTAAGGCAACTGTATAAATTTTTACTATCAATGTTACCAGTTAACACTTTTCAGCAAAGTAGCCCCTGGAGTATGTGGTTCCCGCAAGAAATCAATTAAAATAGTCCGCTCCCGGTGTATGTATATCTTTTTAAAAAACTCCCTCCAAGCCTCCGAAGACTCCATGGGCCTCAAAGGGCTGTCGGGCAGTTTTTTAAAAAGATATACATAC
>Ga0123354_10001784_pt1 | contig 27115 bp, 20 predicted proteins | sample TergutLab28metaG_2_FD_97872 | JGI IMG/M metagenome (GOLD analysis project Ga0123354, IMG submission 97872) | Labiotermes labralis P4 segment gut microbial communities from Petit-Saut dam, French Guiana - Lab288 P4 | ecosystem: Host-associated > Arthropoda: Insects > Digestive system > Gut ... | reverse complement strand
TCGCGGCCACCGCCCCGCACATCCGTCACGTCCACGTGCACAACAACTACCACACCGGCGACGCCCACAACCCGCCCGGCGACGGCCTAATCAACATCCGGGCGGCCCTCCTCAGCATCTCAGGCCTGCAGCCCCTGGCCACCTACACCGCCGAGACCTCTGCCCTAGAAGCCTCAGTAGAGTGGTTCTTGCAACAAGGCTTCATAAGCGGGGCAAAAAGCTAAACAAAGTCAATGGAGCCAATGGAGTCAATGGGGCGAACCATTATGACTCCCGCCTCCATTGGCTCGTTTGTTTCTGCCTAAATTCTCCCTTCATCTTCCGCACTTGCTTCCCAATGAAGAGCGGCAAAAGAATGAGGAGAAGGACCGGCCATCTGCCGTGGCCGATGCGCAGCCGCTCCGCATGGCGGCCGTCTGCCGTGGCTGACGTGCAGCCGCTCCGCATGGCGACGGTGGGTCTGCGTGCATGCGTGGGGTGGGGCGGGTGGGGCGGCCAGCGGCAGTGAAAACGCGAAATCTGGCTGAGATGACGCCAAATGAATGATTTTCTCCAGATCGAAGAATTGAGGTTTTTTGAAACAGCTTATCTACCAGGGCATTTATTAGCTACTGATTTTCTTGAGGCTGAAGCGCTCGAAAAAACCGTTCATTTGGCGTCATCTCAGCCAGATTTCGCATTTTCACTGCCGCTGAGGCTGCTAACCGCTGCTAACCAGCGCTTCTAACCAGAAAGCAGAAACCATAAAGTGTGGCTAAAGCCATAGGTATACCCTGTCACACCCAGGCGAACTCGCTGCCCACCGTCGCCCCGCCGTTATTTCAACCGTACCCTGGCCGGTATATCCGCCGTGCCCCCGCCATTCCCCCTCTTTCTTTTGTCGCTTTTGCCCGGGTGCCAACCACGGTGGACCAGACAAAAGCAATCGCCGCTGCCTGCCGCTGCCCTCGCCAAATGCGTTCAATTATTACGTGTGCGCTGCGAATAGTTGCATGTTTATATCAGCTAGATCGTCTGGGCATTTTAATAAACCTCAAATGTAGTTGTCACATTGGCGAACAGCGGTCTCGATGGAGGATCGCAATTTCAATTTGATGGTTGCATGGGAGCCTGGGGGTGGGGGAGTTGATCGAAAGTTAGGGTCAAGCCAACGACCATAGCGTGAAGAGAGGAATTAGAAATGGGTAACCCAGAAATAAACGCCAACGCAGACGCCAGGGTAAAACGCACTATGCGTGCGAAAAGCCTAAGAAGGCTGTTGCTGAGCCTGCTTGTCGTTGGCTTGATTGCCACAATAGCGTCCGGCCTGGTCGCTTGCTCTGGCAGTTCTGACATCGATGCCGTCAAGGCGCAGAACTACTCTGTCGGGTTCGGCGTCATCGTGCCCACCACCAGTGGCCCAACATTCGGTCCGGCAGTCGAGAATTACGCCCCCGGCGGCAAATGGAGCCAGCAAACAACCACCCTGGGCCGGACCGTCAATTACGAAGGCGGCAAATCGCCGCAAGGCAAAGTGACCATCCAATGGTATAACGTCTCAAAAGACACCGGGTGGTCGGTCTGGGCGATGGAAGTCGACGGCAACCCCGTCTCACAAGCGCAAATCTGCACCTTTTTCTCAGCCGCCATGAGCTCATAACACCAAGCTTCACCAAGGGCAGCCAATGTGAGTCAATGGGGACGTATGATTTTGACTCCCGTCCCCATTGGCTCGTTTACACGTCTCTTTTTTCCTGCATCTTCCGCGCTTGCCACCTAATAAAGAGCGGCAAAAGAATGAGGAGAAGGGCCGCCCATCTGCCGTGGCCGGCGCGCAGCCGCTCTGCATGGCGGCGGCAGGCATGCGTGCGTGGGGTGGGAGGGCTAGCGGCAGTGAAAACGCGAAATCTGGCTGAGATGACGCCAAATGAATGATTTTCTCCAGAGTGAAGAATTCAGGTTTTTGAAAACAGCTAATCTACCAGGGAATTTATTAGCTGCTGATTTTCTTGAGGCTGAGGCGCTCGAAAAAACCGTTCATTTGGCGTCATCTCAGCCAGATTCCACTTTTTCACTGCCGCTGAGGCTGCTAACGGCGCGAACCAGCAAGCAGAAACCATAAAGTGTGTCTAAAACCATAGGTTTGCCCTGTCGCACTCAGGCGAGCTCGCAGCCCACCGGCGCCCCGCCGTTATTTCAACCGTACCCTGGCCGGTATATCCGCCGTGCCCCCGCCACTCCCCCTCTTTCTTTTGCCGCTTTTGCCCGGGTGCCAACCACGGTGGACCAGACAAAAGCAAACGCCGTTCCCTGCCGCTGCGACCGCCAAACGCGTTCAATTATTACATGTGCGCTGCGAATAGTTGCATGTACGTGCACGGTTGGTTGTTTGGGTTTTTAATAGACCCGAAATGTTGTTGTTGCATTGATGGGCAGCGGCTCAATGGGGGAGAGCCATATTAGTGTGATGGTTGCATGGGAGTTGGGGGTGGGGTTTGTCTTATAAATTCTGGAAGGGTTACAAAAATGCAATACACGATGCAGGGTGAGCGACTCACCCACCTATCATTGTCGTGGCGGCACATCAAGGGGCTGATAGCTGCAATAGCTATTCTCGTTGCGTTAACAATCTTTATACCGTTCGGGAGTACCGCCTATGCAGCGACAAATCGTGAATTAGAGCCGAATGACACAGTTCAGACTGCCACTGCAGTCGTTGTCAACTCCCAATATGTCGGGAACCTCAGCGACATATGTGACGTTGACTTCTACAAGTTCACGCTTACGGCTCTTGGCAGCGTGACGCTGAAGCTCCAGTTCGTCCCGGACGGTGGGTACAATGTGTGCCTTTTCGGCTATGACGCTTCTGGCTCGACAAACGATATTCAATATACATTAATGTCTGGGTCTAACATGCTGTCCAGCATAACGCAGTATGGCGAAAAAGTGTGCCTGCCTGCGGGGACGTACTACATTTCGATATCCGAGTATTCCAACAGCTACCACGACTTCTACATGAACAGCGACTACACGCTGACTGTCCAACTAGACCTCCCGGCTACGGCGGCGCCGAAGATCACGAAGCAGCCCAAGTCAGCCGTCTACTACGTCAAACAAACAGCCACCCCACTGACCGTCACAGCGGCGTCGCAGGATAAGGGGTCAATAAAGTATCAGTGGTACTCCAATACCAAGAACTCGACATCTGGGGCTAAGGCCATCAGCGGTGCCACCAAGGCCAGTTACACTCCGCCGACCACCAAGGCCGGAGCGCTCTATTACTTCTGCAAGGTCAAGAACACGAACACGGCCACCTCGCCGGGCACCAAGACGGTGAACTCGACTATCGTCTACGTCCGCACTGCTCCTGACTTTAATAAGAAGGTCGTGACGGTGGCGCCGGATGCCAAGACCGGCCTGCGCATTGACGTGCCCGGGCAGGCCAAGACCGCCGGTATACAGGTGGGGCTCTGGGCAAACAACTCGGGTGCTAACCAGCGTTATTACCTGACGCGCACGGCCGACGGCTACTATCGGCTGAAGTGCGTTGATTCGGGGCTCTACCTGACTGTCAAGGGTGGTACTGCCAAAGAAGGCGCGGCTATTGTCCAGGCTAAGTCATCGACTAGCAAGGCCCAGAAATTCAAGATCAAATACGTCTCTAGCGGCAAGTACCTACTGATATCGGCCCTGAACTCGGGTTATGTTATTGCCACAAAAGGCACAAGCCCGGCCTCGGGCGCCAAGATCGTGCTAGAGAAACGAAACGCTGCATCTAAGACCCAGGTCTTTCGCCTGAACGTCGTCAAGCCGGCCATTGCCAGCGGGTCGGTCGTGACGATCAAGAACGTTTCGACTGGCGGGTACATGCAGGTCTCAAAGTCCTCGACCGCCAATAACGCCGCACTGGTCTTGAACAAGCGCCAGCTTGTGCCGAGCCAGCAGTTCAAGCTGGTCTATGTCGCCAGTACGGGCTACTACCGGGTCATCCCCCAGAACTCCGGGTTGCCGCTCTCGGTTTCTGCGACCAAGACGTTTGCCAACGGCGCCAAGGTCTTTCAGATCATGAGCGGCACCACCTTGAACCAGCAGTGGGACATCAAGAAGAACAGCGACGGGACCTATACCTTCTACCAGCCGAACTCACGCCTGGTGTTGGATGCCAAAGGCGCCTCTAAGGCCCAAGGAACATCGGTCATCATCTGGCCGCTGACCGGTGGCACCAATCAAAAGTGGGTGCTGACAAAGGGTTAAGCGACCAACCTCAAGCGCAGAAAGGCGTCATCAAGCGCAGTTTTTGAGCGTACGCACGGCCAGCGCTTGAGAACAAAAAGAAGCCTCTGCCAAGATTTGGCGGGGGCTTCTTTGACATTAGTCAAATCAAGTAACCGGCTAAAAGTTACAAGTTGAATGTCAAGAATTACAAAATCAGAAACCGCAGGCCGCTTTCCTATAACAATGTTTTTGTTGTTAAAAAGAAAGGTGCTTTGTGGGAATTACAAAATGTCCCCATGGACATTACTACGACGATGTTAAATTTGCCTCTTGCCCGCATTGCGATGACAGCCATCAAAATGATCCCTTGCATAACCAGCCTGGCCAAGACAATATCGACCTGTTACCGCTGGACAGTAGCCAAGACAGCCTGACCGTCGCCATGCGGCAGCCATCGGCAGCAGCCCCAGCCTCAGGCCCAGCAAACCAAAGCTCAAGGGTCAATGACAGCCTGGCCGGGCTGATCGAGGACAGCAAGACGGTCGGGTTCTACCAGAAAAAGATCGGCATCGACCCGGTCGTTGGCTGGCTGGTCTGCCTGCAAGGCCCAGAGCGGGGGCGCGATTACCGCATCCACGCCGGCCAGAACTTTATCGGCCGCTCTTATGAGATGGACATCATCGTCTCGGATGACGAGCAGGTCAGCCGAGAACGGCACTGCGCGATTATTTTCGACCCCAGTGGAAACGAGTTCTATCTCGTGCCTGGGCAGGGTACCCAGACGACCCTCAATAACAACCTGCTGATCGACTCTGCGGCGCTCAAAGAAGGCGATCGCATCCAAGCCGGCGGTAGCACATTTGTCTTTGTCCCATTCAGCCAGGAAGGTCATACATGGCAATGAGTTCACGCTTTTCAAAGCATATTTTCCAACGCAGCAAAAAGGCGCTGCCCAGGCTCGGCCTAGCGGTGCTGACACTCGTCTTGGCCTTGGCGCTCGCACCCGCAAGCGTAACCCCAGTGGCCTTTGCGGCAACGGCAAACTCTACGCAGGCAACCGCCACGCAGCCAACCGCCACGCAGCCAACATCGCAGCAGGCCGACCAACAATCCGCGCAGACGCAACTAGCAACCGGCCTCTACATCGACCAGGCCTACGCCGACATGCCCGAGGTCACGGCTTATCTGAAGCTCGACAACAATGCCCCGATTGCGGCCGCAGACGTCAGCGCCACCCTCTCTGGCCAGGCCCTGACGACCACATCGGCCACCACGTTGGCGCAAAGCGATGAAGGCAGCCTCTACATCGTCCTCATCGATGTCTCAACATCAATCGGCGCCCCCCGCCTCGAGGCGGCCAAGTCGGCGCTTAATGAGTTTGTTGGCAATATGGGCGAGCATGACCGCCTGATGCTGATATCCTTTGCCAACGCGCCCGAGGTCTTGCTAAACGGGACTGAGGCCCCAGACCAGATAACCAGCGCCATCGACGGCCTGCAGCTGATCAATGGCGACACCAGCCTCAATGACGCGCTGATCAAAGCCGTGGCCATCTCGAATGTCGATAACCCGGACCTGCCCAAGCACAAGGTCGCAATCATCATGACCGATGGCGTCAACGAGATGAATAACGCCAGCTACACGGCCGATGACGTCAAGGCCAGCTTCTCAAATGCCAGCCTGCCGGTCTACTCGTTAATCATCACGCAGGGCATCTACGGCGTCTCGCAAAGCGCTGTCGATATGCTCAGCAGCCTCTCTGGCACCAGCGGCGGCCAAGCCAACACCGTGGCCACAAATGACATCAAAGCCACGCTACTCGGCTACCAATCCCAGGTCGCCCAGACCAACGTCGTGGTCTTTGCGGCCGACAACAACCAGGCCAGCGGCAAGACCGAGGATCTGATGGTCCGGGTCAAGACCGCCAACGGCACGCTCACCAGCACTTACTCGTTGCCCGTGCTCAGCTACCAGGCCGACCAGTCTTCTCCCACTGCAGCGGTTAGGCAGCTCGATGCCAACACCATTCGCGTGACCTTTGACAAGCCGGTCTATGGGGCAGACGTCCTCGATAACTATGCGGTCTTTGATGGCTCAGGCAATAATGTGCCCCTGGCGGCCGTGGCCTTTTCTGATGCCGACGGCAACATTACCGCCGACCTGGCCTTTAGCGAGGCGCCTTACACAGGCGACTACAGCATTCAATTCGCCAATATTACAGACCAAAGTCAGGAGAAGAACCTGGTCCAGGCGGCCGGGGCGACCTTTCATATCGACGGGCGGTCCCAGTTCCAGCGCGTTTTGGGTATTATTTTGCATGACTTTTGGTGGGCGCTGCTGATTGTCGGCCTAGCGGTCATCGGACTTGTTGCCTTTTTGATCATCCGCCGGCATCGGGGGATCGTCAAAGTCGAGGGCAAGATCGGTTTTGGCGATGCCGTTGAGTACCAGCAGCATTTCTTAACGCCTGAGTCGTCGCAGCTTTGCCTGATAGTCACAGACATGCAGGGCAAGGCCACAAAGGTCGTGCTGAACATCAACAAGAGCATCTTTGTCGGCCGCTCTAATGAGAACAACCTGTCTTTTGACGACGTCAAGCTCTCGCGCCAGCACTTTGCCATCGAGCTTGAGGATGGAAAGTACTTTTTCAGCGACCTGGACAGTACCAACGGGAGCTTTATCAACGGTGTGCCCGTGCAAAAGCGCCGCCTGCTTGAAGAGAACGACGTGATCACAGCTGGAAACGAGAAGTTCATCTTCAAGGGTACCGTGGTATGAGTTGCCCGGTTCTAAAGACAGCGGCAGTAGTCCAGTTTGGGCGGCCAGGCCGATGATCGTCGTTAACGAAAAGTACTGCCCCAATTGCTTTCAGCCGCAGACAACGGGCCGTGCTTGCCCGAACTGCGGGTTTGCAGAAGGGCAGCGCCTGCCAATTGCGCTACCGATCGGTGCCTTGCTGCATGACAAATACCTGGTTGGCCGGGTCCTTGGCTGTGGCGGGTTTGGCATAACCTACCTGGCCAAAGACATAATCAGCGAAAAGTACTGCGCCATTAAAGAATACTTTCCCACCGAGATCGTGGTGCGCAGCCAGGGTTTTACGGTCCGGCCGAGCGGCAAGGCCTCGTCATTGTTTATGCAAGACGGCATCGACCGCTTTGTCTCTGAGGCGCGCGCCTTGGCGCGCTTTCGCGACTGCCCGAATATCGTGCAGATCTACGAGGCCTTTCTCGAGAACGGGACGGCCTATTTTGTCATGGAATACCTCGATGGGGTAAACTGCAAGGCCTTGTTGCGCAACCTCAAAGGCAAGATGCCATTGAGCTATTCTTTAGAGATCTTGTGCAGCATCTTAAACCTGTTGATTGTCGTGCACTCGCAAAACCTCCTCCATCGCGATATCAGCCTCGAGAATATCTTTGTCGTCAAAGACGGCACGGTCAAGCTCATCGACTTTGGTTCTGCCCGTTTTTTTGGAGGAGAGCAAAGCCGCAACCTGACAGTCGTGCTCAAACCCGGCTATGCCCCGCCCGAGCAGTATTCGAGCGGAGGCGCCCAAGGCCCCTGGACAGATATCTACTCGCTGGCTGCTAGCTTTTACCATATGGTCAGCGGACAGCTCATACCAGATGCCCCGGAGCGGCTTGAGGGCCACCCGCTGCCACGCTTGGATGCTTTGGAGCCGACGGTCTCAAGACAGGTTGCTGGCGCCATTGATAAGGCCTTGGCTTTGAACTACCGCCATCGGTTTGCCACGATGGTCGAGTTTGCCGATGCCTTGGGACTGCGGCAAAAGCAGGACCAGAGGCCAGCCCAGAAGCCAGCCCAGAATCCAGAAGCGGATCAAAGCCAGCCCAAGGCCTTGCCCAAACCTCAACCGCAACAAAAACAGCCGCAGCAAAAACAACCTCATCTAAAACAGCCACCGCAACAAAAACAGCCGCAAGCCAAGCCGTTCAGGCCTAGCCAAAAAAGCAAGCCGCCGATAGTTGCGCCGACTGTCTCGCCGATAGTTGCGTCAAAGCCGGCCAGCCCAGATAAACCCTTAGAAAGACCGCCCCAAAAAGCCAACGAACCGTCCCCGGCAAGCACGCCCCACAAAGCCAACGAACCGGCCCCGGCAAGCACGCCCAAACCATATGTCGCGCTGCTTTCGGGCCCATACCAGGGCAAGGTCTGGGGACTGCCTTCTGATGTCGAGATCATCATCGGGCGCGCCCCGGACTGCAACGTCATCATCAAGTCCGAAGACATCAGCCGCCGCCATTGCTCGTTGCGCTTTGATTCAAAAACGCAGGGCTTTTACCTGCACGACTTGTCGATGAATGGGACTTTTTATACAGACGACAAGCGAATTCCGGCCGAGGGGGCCTCTCTGTCTCCGGGTAGCGAGTTTTATCTTGCCCACCCCCAGATGCGTGTCCGCATAGGTTTGGAATGAGGAGTTAGACCATGGGAATTTTTTCAAAGACAGCCAAGCCCGGCCTCAAAGCAGCCAAGCCCGGCCTCAAGGCCGTTGGCCCGGTCCCTTCTCCCGCTTTAGAAGTCACCGAAGACCCGGTCACGCAACGTTTTGAAAGGCCGGGCAGCTTTCGCGAGGTGCTGACAGCCTCAGAGATGCATTTGGGCACTCGTGCGGTGCAGCAAGACGCCTGCTATGTGACCTCGGCGACCAGCTTTTGGGACGGCGAGTCGCATTTGAACACGATCGGCATCGTCTGTGACGGCATGGGCGGCCTCGAGCATGGCGCTGAGGCCAGCAAGATGGTTATCGATCAAATACTTGCCGACATTGCCGCCGCCGGGCAGGTCGAGGACCCGGCCAGCTTCTTTAAGAACGAGCTCGGCAAGCTCGACGACCTGGTCGTTCAGCGCTTTGGTGCCAACAACGCCGGCACCACGTTGGTCTTGGCCGTCTTGTCCGGCAGCCGCCTGTACTGGTGCTCGGCCGGCGATAGCCGCCTCTATCTGATCAGGCAAGACGAGATCGTCCAGCTGACGCGTGACCACAATTACTTTCTGTTGCTCAAAGAGCAAGTTGAAAACCAGGACATGACGATCGAAGAGGCCGAGCAACACCCCCAAAAAGAGGCTTTAGTCAGCTTCTTAGGCATGGGCGGTATCGAGATCTTTGACATCAATAACAGCCCCTTTCAGATGGTCAACGGCGATGTCGTGCTGCTCTGCTCAGACGGCCTGACCAAATCACTGACAGCAGACCAGATCAGGGACGTGATCCGCCAGAACTACGGGCAGGTCGATCAGACCGCGCGCCTCTTGCCGGTGGTCGCTTTTGACACTGGAGGTGCCAAAGATAACACTTCGGTCGTAGTTATCCAATATTTTGAGTAGTTTTAGCGTGTTCATATTAATTAGAAGCACTCGCTGAAAAGCGTGAGACAAAAGTCTCTTGGCAGGGCACTACCAAGAGAGGCGAACCAAAAACCGGAAGAAAGGAAATGATATGAATTTGACTAGATGCAGGAACGGGCACTTTTACGATGAGGACCGCTACGATTCATGCCCCCATTGCGGTAATGCCAACCAGGCCGATAACCTGACCGAGCCAATGGCCAGAAACGACAGCGTGACCGTCGGTATCGTGCAAAACCAAAACAGTGTCGATGACGCGCCCACCCGTGCCGTCGGGGCGTCGCTCTCCGAGGCCGTCAGCCAGGCCTCCGCATCCCCTTCAGTAAACCTCGGGGTCAGCGACGACTCTAAGACCGTCAGCTATTACCACAAGGCCATGGGCACAAACCCGGTCGTCGGCTGGCTGGTCTGTGTGGCCGGTGAGAACATCGGTGAAGACTACCGTTTGGTGGCCGGCCGCAATTTTATCGGCCGCTCCCCGTCGATGGACATCGTGCTGGCCGGCGACAACTCGGTCGCCCGTGACCGCCACGCCGTCATCGTCTATGACCCCAAGAGCCTCTGTTACCTGATGCAGGCCGGCGAGGCCAAAGAGCTCAGCTACCTGAACGACAAGGTAGTGCTGGGCGCCCAAGAGCTGAAGGCCGGCGACGAGCTCTTGCTCGGCAGCACCAAGCTGAGGTTCTTTCCCTGCATGAGCTCAGACTTTAATTGGGAGATGCTCGTGGACAGCGATAAAGGAGCCCACGCATGAACTACCTGAAAAACTACTTTGGCAAGAACATCGTTTCTGACCCGGCCTTTGTCTTCAAACGCGCATCTTGGGGCGCCCTCAGCTCGCGCCTCGGCCTGCCCATCGGCCTGACCTTCGTCTGGTACATCATCGCCTTTGTGATCATCGGGGCAATAGAGTTCGTCACCATCTTGATCATGGGCTCTGTCCTAGGCAGTTTCTTGGGCTCGGGGTTCAATAACATCTACAATATCATCTCGGATCCCGTATACTACCTGACCAGCTTGTCAATCGGGTTTTTATTCGTCACGGTCCTCAGCTCGGTCCTCATGCTCGCAGCCACGATCTTCCTCTCCTCGATCATCACCTATGGCCTGGCTAACCTGGCAGTCCGTTATAAGCGGGAGAAGAGCGCCAGCTTCGGCGACGGTTTTGCCGCTTTCTCAAACTTCGGGCGGGTCTTTAGCACCGTGGCCTTGCAGGTCCTCTTGGTTGTGGCCTGGGGCCTGGTCCCCTTGGTCGGCCCGATCTTGGCCTTCATCGCCTATTACCGTTACCGCTTTGCCCTCTACATCTTAATTGACGACCCCGACATCCCGGCCATCGAGGCCATCCGCGAAAGCAAGCGCCTGATGTATGGCAACAAGGGCCAGCTCTTTGTCCAAGAGGCCTCGATGCTCGGCTGGGTGCTGGGCTTTGCCGCCATCCTTTTTCTCATCAGCGCGCTGTTCTCATTGCTGCTGGGGCTGTTGGGCATCATCTTTGCGACCATCCTCTGTTTTATCCTCGGGGTGGCCTTCGCCGCTGCCTGGTCCATGTATCGCGAGATCGCTGCCGTCGGGTTCTATGACCAGGCCCGGGCTGGCAGCTCTAGCCGCGATTCTGCGAACATGGACAGAGAGGGCGCCATCGGCTCGCGCCAGGGCGACACCAGGCCGTCGATCGAGGCCTTGGCCGGGGCCTATCGGGGGGCAACGTTCCGCTTCGAGCCAGACGAGCAGGTCGTCATCGGCCGCGATGCCGGGCTTTCGGACATCATCTTTGACCAAGAAGCCGAGAAGATCAGCCGTAAGCATATCTCGGTGCTCTACTCCTCGCAAGAACAGGTCTACATCGTCCATGACTTCTCGTCCAATGGCACTTTTACTGACGATGGCAAGCAGCTGCCGACCAATGTCGATAGCCGTCTGCCACGTGGCTCGGTCTTGGTCTTGGGTAGCCGTGCAAACACTATCCGGCTGGACTAGTAGGAGGTGTGAGAGTGTCAGCCACTGTATCAAGTCCCTCAAGCCATCTTGGCTATGAGGCCTCTTCGGTCACAGGGACCATAGTTGGCATGACAGGAATGTATCGCTACGCGACGATATCCATGGCCAGCGGAGACGCGTTGATCATCGGCCGGGACGCTGTCTTGGCGCACCTGGTAATCGATGAAGGCGCTGAATTGATCAGCCGCAGGCATTGTGAGGTTAAGTTTTTGGGGGACGGCACAGGTTGGTCGGTGACTGACTTCTCATCCAATGGGACATTCCTGGCTGATGGGCGTCGACTCAAGCTCAACAAGCCCACAAAAGTGCCGTCCGGCAGTGAGATCTATCTGGGCAACGAAAACAACCGCTTTCTTTTGGCCGCCTTCTCAGATGTCACTGAAAGACTAAAGACCTCGGAGTAAAACAACTGATAGGAAAACCATGTCACTGGATATTTGCTTGAACTGCTTTAAGAGCAAGGGGGAGTTTGAAGTCTGTCCGCACTGTGGCTTTGTCGAGGGCACGCCGCCCGACCAGGCTTACCACCTTTTTCCGGGTACGACGCTGGCCGGCCGCTATGTCATCGGTACCGTCATCGACTTTGGCGGCTTTGGCGTCATCTACCGGGCGTGGGACACGCACCTCTCAAAGCTCATGGCCATCAAAGAGTTCTTTCCCTCTGGCCTGGTCACGCGCGAGGCCGGCGGCACGGTCGTTACGGCGTTCTCGCGGGCCAAAGAAAACGGCGAGTACGAACGCGCCTTGTCACGCTTTCTTTTAGAGGCCCGTACTCTGGCGACATTCCGCGAGAGCCCCTATATCGTCAACGTCTTCAATTTCTTTGAGGAGAATAACACCGCCTACTTTGTTATGGAGTTTTTGGACGGTATATCGTTATCAGACTACATCGCCCAGATGCCGGTTGACAAAATGGATGCCGATGAGGCCTTTGAGCTCATCAAACCGGTCATCGAAGGCCTGATTGCCATCCATGCCGCTGGCATCATCCACCGCGACATCCACCCCGGTAATATCTTCATCACCACCAACAACCAGGTCAAGATCATCGACTTTGGCGCTGCCCGCCTCTCCACAGGCGATGAGGAGAAGACCTTGACGGTCGTGGCCACCCAAGGCTACACGGCGCCTGAGCAGTACCGCAATAAAAGCAAGCAGGGGCCCTATACAGACATTTACGGTCTGGCTGCCACGCTTTATCGGATGCTCACAGGCATCATCCCTGAAGAAGCGCCGGACCGCCAGGTCAACGACACGTTAGCGCGTCCGCTCGACATCAAGGTCCTGATCAGCAAGAATGCCGATAATGCGATCATGCGCGCTTTGGCTGTAAACCCCGAACTGCGCTACCAAAAGGCCGCAGACTTCAGAGACGCCCTCTTGCTGGGCAAAAAGGCCGATGACCCCTCGGCCGTCTTGCGCAAGCGGGTCACGCGCAGGGCTTTTGTGTTCGGCGGCATCGGCGTCTTAGCCGTCGGAGGCGGCGTGGCAGCATACCTTTTGAACACAGTCTTCAAACCCGCACCAACGCTGGCCAATGTCATAGTCAGTGACACCGAGCTGGCCTTTTGGATCCCGGTCACCGGAAAAGAGGCCACCTGGGACGCCCAGCTCGCCCTTTGGCAGAGCCTGGCCGACGATTTCACATCCTCGGTGGCCGAGAAAAACGAGAACGGCAACCCAAATGTCACCATCCAGCTTGTGCCCAAGAGCACAACGTCGTACGCACAAGAACTTGAAGACGCCGCAACCAAAAACGAGCTGCCCACGCTGTTTTTCTGTGACTTCTCAGACACCTCTACAGACACAGGCCTACTGTCCCAGGCGGCCTCATTAGAAATGTTGATAGAATCCATCTCGATGGATAACTACATGTTCTTTGGCCGCTACGACAGCTTGTTTGCCGATCAAAAGCGCATACCGCTGGGCTTTGACCTGATGACCCTGATCGGGGACGAGAACATGGCGGCCACCATCGAGACGGCCGCCAACGAGCTGCCCAAGAGCGTTCCTTCGTTTGATATGCTCTATCTGCCCGATAAGCCGGTATCAATAACCAGTGCCGCCTACAGTCTTTTCTTGGCCTTGTACCGGCCAGAGCTGGCTGATACATCAGGCATAACTATCACCGATGCCGACTCTCTGGCCAAAGACCTCCAGACCATCTCGACATACGATAAGCAGACCTCAAAGTCCAAACCGGTCCAGTTGTTGGCCGACGACAAACTGCTTTACCTTGTTGACATGGTCAGCGACTACCCGGCGATCTCGGCGGCCGCCGCCGGCCAATACCAGGTCTTGAAGATCTCAAACAACGAGAACCAAGCCGGGCGCTTTCGCGACCTCTGCTCGGTATCGGCCTCGGCCGACTCAAACCAGCAGCATGCCGCCATGCTTTTTATCGCCCATTTGATCTCAGACTACGCACAAAACCTCTTGAACGTCCAAAACCAGAATGCCTTGCCCATCAACCGGGGCACATTCGGTGACTATATCTCGTCCAAGCCGGGGCTGGCCTACCTTGGCGATCTGGAGAAAAGCGAGGATAACGTGCTTTTTTATGACTTGGACAGGCCAGAGCTGGTGGATTTTGGAAGTCAGTTTGTCAGCCAGATTATTCTGAAAAATGCTAAGTCTGATGATATTGTCAACTTTGTCGAAAACTGGAAAAATAAGCATGACAGTTCTACGGCAGACCAGGGGAGCACAGAGGGCGGTCAGTAAAGCATCTTGAAAAGGGGATTGAAATGTATCGTATTGCATTATGCGATGGCAATAAGATGCACCGAGTAGAAATACAAGACGCCCTGGTACGCATACTTTTTGAGGAAGAGTTTCAGGTCCAGAATTTCGGGGGGGGGGGGGGGCATTATTGCCCTAATTGAAAGTGGCATTTTCGATTTTGACCTGATTCTTCTTGATGTCATGCTGCCAGATATGGACGGCCTCAAGCTGGCGCAATTCATCCGCAAGCGCGGCCTTGACTCCGAGATAGTGTTTATCACCGAACATGGCGAGTACTCGCGCCACGGATACGCCGTCAAGGCCTTCGACTTTTTACTCAAGCCAGTATCTTATCTACAGCTCTCGGCGGTTCTCAAGCGTTTTATCAATGAGCGCAGCAGCGACGAGGTGAGGTTCATTACGCTCAATAACCGCGGCCACATGATTCGGCTGAACCTTCGTGATGTCGATTACATCGAGAGCTCAAAACGCAAGCTCAAGGTCTATACCAGCAGCGAATCGTATGAGTTCTACTCAAAGCTCAGTGACCTTGAAAGCAAGCTAGAGCATCATTTTGTCCGCACACACCAAAGCTATCTGGTCAACCGTGACAAGGTCTCAAGCTTTTCGACCAACCAGGTCCACTTGTCCAACGGCAAGGCAATACCGCTCAGCCGACGCTACCATACCGACTTTAAGGAACGCCTGAATGACTACTGTTGCATTTGATTTTGCCGCTTTGACCGACCCCGGGGGCCGCAAGGTCAACGAAGACTCGATTTTATGTATGACCGATAAAACGGCCTTTACCGCTCAGCCTGAGCCAAGCACGCAACCTCTACAGCCTGAAAATCTGGCCCTTCAAAGCTCAGAAGGGCCAGCGCTCTTTGCCGTGGCCGACGGGCTGGGCGGCCATGGCTACGGCGAGGTGGCCTCAAGGATTGCCATCGAGAGCACAAGGGCGGCCTTTGCGCGTGATAACAGTGATCTTGACGCCTGTTTTCTGGACGGCCAGCAAAAAATCCTCGAAGAGCAAGAACGCGCCCATAACATCCATGGCTTTAAAACGACTTTGGTCGCATTGAGCATTCTCGATGGCAGCGCACGCTGGGGCCACATCGGCGATTCGCGGCTCTATTGCTTTAAAAACGGCAAGTTGGCCCTGCGCACAATCGACCACAGCGTGCCGCAGATGCTGGTCAGCATCGGCGAGATCAAAGAAAAAGAGATCCGCCACCACCCGGACCGCAACCGCTTGCTGCGCTCGATGGGCACAGAATGGGCCACCCCGCGCTACCAGTTAAGCGAGGCCATGCCTCTAACCGGCGGCGAGGCCTTCTTGCTTTGTAGCGACGGTTTTTGGGAATGGCTAGACGAGAAGCTGATGACGAGGCTTTATAACCATGCAAAAGACGTCTCTGACTGGCTGACTCAGCTAGCTCAGGCGGCGGCCAGCGATTCAGCAAAAAAGCCAGACTCAAAACGCGACAACTACTCAGCCATCGCCATCTGGATCAAAAACGTCAGTTAACCAGCAAGGATAAAAAACCATGAAAAAAATTGAAATGAAGAACATCTTGAAGATAGTAGCTATGCTGGCAGTAATGTCTGTGCTCTCAATTATTCTTGTTACACCTCTTGCCGGGTGCAGCTCAGGCACATCCCAGGGCGGCCAAGCCACGAATACTTCAAATAGCACTGGTGTTACAGTGTCATCTGGCAGCAGCAATCCTACTTCAAGCAGCACAACTACTTCAGAGGCAACAGCCAATGAGGGCAATGCGGCTACCCAGACAAACCAGGGCAGCACGTCAAACCAGGGCAACGTGTCAAACCAGGACAGTACATCTCTGGAGGGTAGTTACAAGGTTCTAGAGGGCACATACGGCCAGGCTCAGAAGGGCGCGGCAATTGTTTTCAGTGGCGGCCACTGCAACTTGTTGTCGCCAAATGACACTTATGCCTTCAATGGCAGTGAGCTGACAATAACAGGCCTGCTGGGTGGCGGCGGCACATTCAATGTCACATTTGATGGGAACAAAGTCGTACTGAGCGCTGGTAGCACAGAGATCATCCTAGAGAAACAGGGTCAGTGACCATTTGAATGGAGAGTGGCTGACATGTCGTACGTTGCAATTGATCTACGAAAAGTAAAAGAGCCAGTCGATGCATTTGTTGACGTCCAATGGAACGAAGATAAAAGTGTCGCTTTTGAGCGCTGGGACAACAGTGGCCCGCAGAATTACGTAAAAGTTGACGGCATAAACTTGAGCGTAAAGAGGGACGGGTTCACAAAGTACGAAACCATATTAAATGGTAAGACGTTCAAATTCGATTTTTACCAAACCGATGCCCGGTGTATATTCCGCTGTAAGAAATGGAATTCTACAAACAGTGCAATCATCGCCACTGCAAATGCTATCGGCCGGGTTGGCAAGGTCTATGGTGGGCATATCCGATACGAATGGCTGATGGGTGTCGGATACCGTCAAAAGACGGGCTTTTTGAGCAGCAATGGGATCCAGCTCTATTACAAAGATGAAGATCGGAACATCTTCTGCCTGGAGTTTGATTTCAAAAAGCAAGTCGATGTGCAAATTATCGCTCATGAGATTCTTTGCAGAGCCGCACTTTACCGGTTGGCGATGTTAGACGAAAAAGGTGCTGATGAAACCGAGTTCCTGCAAAAGCACTCGGTCTCGCCAATGATACCGGCAAACCAAGACCCAAAGCTATTCAGCCTCATATTTTTCCCAAATTACTACTTTGCGCCAACCGGGGCAGATAAAAGACCAAAGTAAGCAGGAGCTGCAAAATGCCAAACAATTTGATCTCTGACGAGGAAGTCTATTATTTTAAAAAGAGGATCTCTTATCGCATTAAGACCGGCGGAGGCTTTTTTGCTGTTGGGCTGATCGTGGTCATCCTAAACATCGCGCTTGCAGGCACTGTTACTGGTGTTGTGGTAGGCGTGGTCTTTTTGGTAATCGGAGCTGCTTTTTTTATCAGCATTCTGAGCTTGAAGTCAAAGACTGAAAGACTAGTTGTCTCGAGGTCTGAATCAAATAAGTCAGAGTTTGATCAGAACCTTCAACTAGCGCAAGGCGGAGACCCTGATGCGCAATTAAAGGTCGCGTTGTCATATGAAGACGACCAAGACTTTATCCAAGCCTTCAAATGGTTTTTCAAATCCGCCGAGCAAGGTAACGCCAGGTCGTTGTTTGAGGTGGGTTTTGCCTACCAAAATGGCCGAGGTATCGAGAAGGACCCAGCCAAGGCCTTTGAGTTCTACTCAATTGCTTCTGATCAAGGATATCATGCCGCTGATAACTGGCTGGGTGTGTTCTACCGCGACGGTTTACATGTGAAGCAAGATGACTTGAAAGCGTGCGAGTATTTTAAGGCTGCCGCTGAAAAGAATAACATCGGCGGCTGCCTTAACTACGGTTTGGCGCTATTGGAAGGCAGGGGCTGTGACCCTGACCGCGCAAAGGCGATCGAGTATCTGACGATTGCTGCCAGAAACAACAGTCAAGCCGCAAGGTCAAAACTGAACGAGCTCTTGGGCGGAAAGAGCGGGTTTTAAGAAAGCCAATATTGATTAACAGGACGATCATTGCTTTTCTGGGGTAAAGCAAGTATGAGCTGATTTTTACATAAAACCTGCAAACAATTACATATGGGTGATATTCGTCTTTTATGGTTATCGTTTCAGCTTTAACATGAGAAACCTATGTCTAGTGGCGTAGGAAGGGGCCGTTGGGCTCTGGGGGGCAGTAATTGTGTTTAAGTGGTCGGCCCTGTGATTTGCAGGGTTTTTGGGCTAGCACAAAGCCACGTGGGAACGGTGGCAAAGAAGGGGACTGAACATGATCCGCTGCTTGGGCTGTATGGAGGAGTACGACGAGAGGGCGCTGCCGGAAGGCGAGCGCAAGACCTGCCCGCACTGCGGCTTTGACCAAGACGCGAAGGCCCAGGAGGCCTACCAGCTGCCGCCCGGGACTGTCCTAGAGGGCAAGTACATAGTCGGGCGCGTGCTGGGCGCTGGCGGGTTCGGGGTCACCTATATCGGCTACGACGCCTCTCTGGAGCGGACCGTGGCCATCAAAGAGTACATGCCCGGCGACTTTGCCACGCGGGTGGTCGGGGAGTGCGCCCTGACCGTCTTTCCCGGGGACCCGGCCGAGCAGTTCGCGGCCGGGCTGAAGAGCTTTATCGAGGAGGCTAGGCGCCTGGCCGCCCTCTCCGACGACCCGGGCATCGTCAGCGTCTACGATTCGTTCGCGGCCAACTCCACGGGCTACATAGTCATGGAGTACCTCAAAGGCCGCACCGTCAAAGAGGCCTTGAAGGCCGACGGGGCGTTCTCTTGCGAGGCGGCCTTGAGTATCGTCTACCCGGTGCTCGATGCGCTGGAGTCGGTGCATGCGGCCGACCTCGTGCACCGCGACATCGCCCCGGACAACATCTTCATCTGCGCCGACGGCAGCGTCCGCCTGATCGACTTTGGCGCCTCGCGCTATGCCACGACGCTGCACTCCAAGTCGCTCTCAGTGATCTTGAAGCCGGGCTATGCGCCCGAGGAGCAGTACCGCTCAAAGGGCGTGCAGGGCCCCTTTACCGACGTCTACGCCACCGCCGCCACCCTCTACAAGATGCTCACCGGCCAGACCCCCGAGGACGCCATGGACAGGGCCATCGAGGACGGGCTGAAGCCGCCCTCGAAGCTGGGCGCCGAGCTGCCCAAGCACGTCGAGAACGCCATCATGAACGCCTTGAACGTCCATGCCGCCGACCGCTACCAGACGGCAGCGGCCTTCAAAGAGGCCCTGGCCTCGGAGGGCACCGAGCGCGAGGTCGTGCGCACCCGCCGCCCCGACTCTGGCCGCCTGCCGCTTTGGACGAAGATCGCCGCCGGCGTCGTGGCCGTGGGCATCGCCGCCCTCGTTCTGACCGTGGCCACAGGCATCATCGACATCCACCCGGGCGGGATGCTGATGGACAGCTCAGTGGCCTTTGCCGACGGCTACATGAACACGCCCGACCTTGTGAACCTGACCTCTGACCAGGCCAAGTCGGCCTCTGAGCAGCTTGGCCTCTACTACCTGATATCGGACAAGAAGAGCTCTGAGGCGGCGCCCGCCGACCGCGTGCTGTCGCAGAACCCCGATACCGGCACACGCATCTACCAGGGCAACGTGATCAGCGTGGTCATCAGCTCGGGCCCCGCCCAAGAGGTCGTGCAGCTGGTCATGCCCGACGTCGTCTACATGAACCTAGACGACGCCAAGGCGCTCTTGGACGAGGCCGGCATCGCCTACACGGTCGGCTATGCCGAGCACGACTTTATCGTCGAGGGCGGCGTGATTTCGCAGTCGGTGCCGGCCGGCACCGAGGTGGACGGCGACCAGAGGGTCGACCTCGTGGTCTCGCTGGGCTCGGACAAGCAGAGGACGGCCATAGCGCAGACGGCCGACGCCAGCAACCAGCCGGCCGACCCCTTGGCGGGGACAAGCACCAAGACCGCAGCCAAGCAGGACACTCAATCTCAAAACAGTAGTTCGAGCACGGCCCCGGCCAGCGATCAAAGCGCCACTGATACTCCGGCCAGCAGCGGGACGGCCGCTGGCACGCAGGACAAGGCTGCCAGCTCTAAAAAGACGCAGGCAGCTGCAACGCCGGTCGAGAAGAAGGCCGCTGTGCCCAGCGTGGTCGGCTCAAGCCTGGCCGATGCCCAGGGCAAGCTTAGCGCGGCGGGCCTGGTCTGCAACACGATCCGCCAAGAGCGGATAGGCTCGACCAGCGGCACGGTCCTCTCGCAGTCGCTGAGCGCGGGCACAGAGGTCACCGCCGGCACCTCGGTGACAATCGTCGTCAGCGCGGGCGAGCCGGCCTGGTCGGACTGGATGCTGGCCACCGACCTGCCTGCGGGGGTTTCTGGCTCTAGCAACTACGTGGTCGAGAACAGGTCTGACCCGGTCACCGAGTACCGCTTTTGCACGCAGACGTCCTACGTCGACAAGACCACGAACACGACCGGATCGACCCCCTCGGGCTATACGCTCTATGACCAGAGGGTGACGAGCTACAACGTCGGCGGCTGGAGCGCATCGACGACCTCGACGACAAAGCCCGGCAACTCGCCTGTCGGCGGCTACGACACGATGCAGATCGTCTCGACCGGGTACACCGGCAGCGGGTTTGGCGGGTGGACCGGGGACGCTGCGGGCAACCAGCCCGCCGACGTCTATACGAACGGCATCTGCACCAAGCAGTATGAGTCATACTCGCAGCCAGTCTATGCCTACAAGACCCAGTATTACTACAACACCTGGAGATACCTGAACGGCAGCACGTACTACTACACTCCAGTGAATAACCATGCCGGATCGGTACAGTTCACATATGGGTGGAGCGACACGGCGCTACCGTTTTGCAAGACGACAGACATGGGGGCAAGTTACGGGCCGGCTAACGGTATGCTCTGGTTCAACCCACAGACCCGCTCAGTGCAATACCAGTCCGGCACCCAGAACTGGTACCACTACCGCACGCAGTCAGCCGTGCAGACATACACCTACCAGACCCGCTCGGTAACGCCTGTCACGACATACTACTATCAGCGGACAATCCAGAGCTGGAGCGCCTGGTCGGACTGGAGCACCGACCCTGTCCAAGCCACCGATACGCGCCAGGTCGAGACCAGGCAAGGCACGCCCACAGAATACGCGCGCTTTAGGCCAGTGGCCAAGACGCTCTATTAAGGCCTCATAGTGGCAGAAAAACGCTCTCAAGCAAAAGGCCGCTATCAACCAGGCAAGCGCCAGCCCGGCCAGCCAAAAGGCAAGAAGGCCCCGATTGTTGTACTGGTCTCGGCCGCCTGCCTGATTGTGCTTTTTGCTGTCCTGGCCCTAGCAATAAAAATTGGGCTGCCGCCCGAAAGCCAGATGCCTGTCGGCTCCGCAGATGTTGCTCAGCCCAACGCTACCCAGGCAGACGGCGGCCAAGATAACACCCTGGCTGACAACTTTAGCCAAATCGACGGGATGCAGCAGCCAAGCACAGAAAGCTACCTCGGTATCTATTATAGTAAGGTGACGTTTAAGGCCTCTAACGAAGTACATGGCAGCGATGGAACAGGCAGTGCCGATGTCACGGTCACAACGCCCGACATGAAGGCCGTCTTTGCCACGCTTTACTCTTTCATGCAAGACGACCCCGATTCGTTTACCGCCGAAACGGCCGAAGAGAACATCAAATCCTCCCTCAGCGATGACAACTGTCCAACAACCACTACCCAGGTCTCGGTCAGCCTAAAAGAAGTCGACGGAGAATGGAAAATAGTCCCCAATGACGATTTTTACAAAGCCATCACCTGCGACACCGAGACGATCATGAAGGGCTACTACGCGCAGATATCCGAAGACGAGCTGACAAAATGAGAAAGCTCGCCCAGCGCGCGTTTCTAATCTTGTTGGTTACTGTGCTTTTAGTCAACTTGGCCCCTCCAGGCAAAGTTTTTGGGGAGAATAGCGATCTGCCAACGGCCAAGACGATTGCGGTCATCGATAGCTCGGGGGTTGTCAAGTCTGTCCAGAGCTATTCGTTTGACGGTACTGTGATGATGAAGGCCGACGATCTTGCTGCTTATACCCGTTGCACGCTTGATGTGTCGGGGCAGACATATAGTTTTTTGCACGCTGGCGGCCTGGTCCAGCTGAACGTCAACGCCGACACGGGGGCCGTGACCGACAATAACGGGGGCGACGCGCAGTCGCTGCTTTGCAAGATGATCGACGGTTCGCTATACATCGATGCTTATCCGATCCTTACCTATTTTGGTGCCAGTTGCGCGGTTGACCAGGGCAAAGGGCTTGTTGGCATCTTTATGCCGCAAGAGACGTTTTACGAGGCGCTGGAATTCTGGGTGAACAGCGGCCAAGACCTGACCTATTACTCGATAGCCGACAATAAGAACGCGACGATCTTTCTTGACCAGATGGTTCTTTTGATCGTCAATGAACACCTCTTGCCGTCCGATGCGATCTTCTCGGCCTTAGAGCTTGACCCGACTGACTACGACTCTGCCCGGCAAGCCCGGAATGACCGGGCGACGATCCAAGCCGACCAGGTTGAGGCCTTTAAGTCTGCGCTGGGCATGGGCAGCGACATCATGAGTGCTGCGGCTTTTGCCAATTACAGCGACGTTGCCACGCAGTTCTTAAAGAATGCCGCCCAGTGCACAGACACTGCCCAGCTGAATACCATGCTGGCAGCTTACCAATCGGCGTTTGACAACAGCCAGGCCTTAACAAATGCCGTTGATAACGTCAGTGCATCGGTTGATGTGCTGTCCTTGGGCATCGACATCTTTACAGCGACGAATGACCGGTTGAGTATAACCACAGACACGCGTAACGCCTTTACCGATACTTTCTCAAAAGACACGTTGAAGGCGGCGGGCGTCTCGGATTTGCGGGGCGACTACCGGGCAGGCGCCGATGCCGTCAGCCTGGCCATTACATCAGATGCCACGCTGACTGCCGAGACGGTTTTTGAGAAGAGCCTCGAGCTGGCGGGCGACAAGCTAGCGCTTGCCCCGTTGGCCTCGCTGGGCGGGATTGTCACCGCCTCGGTCGAGATAGGTATCGAGGTCAGCAAATTAGCCGCTCAGATACCGGGTGCCCAATACACGCCTTTCTCAATGCCCGATCAGGCGACTGTAGAGCTAAAAGCCATCTACACGGCCGAATACTACGAGAAAGCGCGAGAGGTCTTTTATGGCCTCACCGATAAGTGTTCTGCAGCGCAATGGCATGATGTCAACGCCCTCCAAAAATTACGCGGCTCTTATTTAGTGATGCTGCGCTTTCTGCTGGTCAACTATGAGAGCAATGTGGAGTACGGGGGCTACCATAACTGGTTCAACCGCTACAGCGCAAAGATCGACCAGTGCAAGCAGACGGCCGACCAGATAGCCAAGGCGCTGGACGATGCCGAGAGCTCGACTGTCGCCGCGCTGCCTACGTTGTCTGTGCTCAAAAGCGCGGATGCCGACTTCTCAGCCCAAGTCCTGGCAATGGGCGCATACGTTGCCCCAGAAGAGACGGCTGCCCCCGATAGCAACACAGGCTTGCCGGCTTTTCCGACTGTCGATACCAGTACCGATGACATCAAGATCGTTGACGTCTCGCCCTCGACATTCCCTGCGTACGGCCAAGACACCCATTTTGTCGTGACCATCGACTATAGCCTGCAAAGCACCGATAGCGGCATCGTCTATTTGGGCTTTAATACAGAGGAGAAAGACAGCTTTACGCTGGTCGACGATAACCTGAAGGTCACAAAAGGCAGTGGGCGCATCACCTTAGAGGCCACCGTCCAGCCGGCAGAATACGGCACGCCAAACCAAGGCGTGCAGGGTGGGCTAGATGCCGTCTCTCCTGCCTTTGGTGGGGGGCCAACGGCCTTTCAGGCCTATGTCAACCTCTCGGCCTATCCGCATGACGACCACTGGTCCCCAATGGCTGATGATACTTGGGAGTTAGCTCAAGAATAGACAGCCGAAGCAGCGGCCAATACCGGCCAAAACCGGGCAGCACCGGGCAGCACCGTTATTTTTTACAAGAACCATACCAGTATATACAACACCTGCGCTCTTATCCCAAAACAGCAATATAGTTAGCTTGGCAAATTTATATTTAGGGGAGGGAGAATATCAGAAGAAGATAAGAAAGAGGTGATCGCCATGATCCGCTGCCTAGGTTGTATGGGGGAGTATGACGAGAAGGCGCTGCCCCAGGGCGAGCGCAACATCTGTCCGCATTGCGGCTATGACCAAGACGCGGCCGCCCAAGAGGCCTACCAGCTGGCGCCTGGGACGGTTCTAGAGGGCAAGTACATCGTCGGGCGCGTGCTGGGCGCTGGCGGGTTCGGGGTCACCTACATCGGCTACGATGCCTCTTTGGAGCGGACCGTGGCCATCAAAGAGTACATGCCTGGCGACTTTGCCACGCGGGTGGTCGGCGAGAACGCCCTGACCGTCTTTCCGGGGAGCCCGGCCGAGCAGTTCGCGGCCGGCCTGAAGAGCTTTATCGAGGAGGCCAAACGCCTGGCCGCCCTCTCTGACGACCCGGGCATCGTCAGTGTCTACGACTCGTTTGCGGCCAACCTGACCGGCTACATAGTCATGGAGTATCTTCAGGGGCGCACCGTCAAAGAAGCCCTCAAGGCCGATGGCGTGTTCTCATGCGAGGCGGCCCTGGACGTCATCAACCCGGTGCTGGGCGCGCTTGGGTCGGTTCATGCGGCCGACCTCGTGCACCGCGACATCGCCCCGGACAACATCTTCATCTGCACCGACGGCAGCGTCCGCCTGATCGACTTTGGCGCCTCGCGCTATGCCACGACCCTGCACTCCAAGTCGCTCTCGGTGATCCTCAAGCCGGGCTACGCGCCCGAGGAGCAGTACCGCTCTAAGGGCGTGCAGGGCCCCTTCACCGACGTTTATGCGGCGGCCGCCACGCTTTATAAGATGCTCACCGGCCAGACCCCCGAGGACGCCATGGACAGGGCGCTCGAAGACGGGCTGAGGCCGCCCGCCAAGCTGGGTATCGAGCTGCCCAAGCATGTCGAGAACGCCCTCATGAATGCCTTGAACGTCCATGCCGCCGACCGTTACCAGACCGCTGCAGCCTTCAAAGAGGCCCTGGCCTCGGAGGGCACCGAGCGCCAGGCGGTGCGCACCCGCCGCCCCGACTCTGGCCGCCTGCCGCTCTGGTCAAAGGTCGCCGCCGGCGTCGTGGCCGTCGGCATCTCTGCCCTCGTATTGACCGTGGCCACGGGTATTGTGAACGTCCACCAAGGCGGGCTCTTGCTGGATGGGTCGGTGGCCTTTGCCGACGGCTACATGAACACGCCCGACCTCGTTAACCTGACCTCCGAGACGGCCAAGTCGGCCTCTGAAAAGCTCGGCCTCTACTACCTGATCTCAGACAAGAAAAGCTCAGACGCGGCGCCCGCCGACCGCATACTCTCGCAGAACCCCCAGACCGGCACACGCATCTACCAGGGCAACGTAATCAGCGTGGTCATCAGCTCGGGTCCCGAGCAAGAGGTCGTGCAGCTGGTCATGCCCGACGTCGTCTACATGAACCAAAACGACGCCCAGGCGCTCTTAGACGAGGCCGGCATCGCCTACTCGGTCAGCTACGCCGAGCATGACAACATCATCGAGGGCGGCATCATCTCGCAGTCTGTACCAGCTGGCACCGAGGTCTCGGGAGACGAGCAGGTCGAGCTGGTAGTCTCGCTGGGCTCTGACCAGCAGCGCAAAGTCATCCAAGAGACCAACAGCGGCAACAACAAGCCGGTTGACCCCTATCAGGCACCAGCTGCAAAGACGGCATCGAGCGCGGCCTCTAGCGCTGATACCAACGCCAGCGCTAACGCCAGTGCCAGCAATCAATCCCAGGCCCAAAAACAAGCAGTGGCCAAGGTCAGCGTGCCCAACGTGGTCGGCCAAAGCTCAAGCGCTGCCACGGGCGCAGTCAAAGGCGCTGGCCTGGCTGCCAACGTCGTCCGCCAAGAGCAGGTCGGCACGACCAGCGGCACCGTGCTCTCACAGTCCCTGAATGCCGGCACAGAGGTCAACCCCGGCACCTCGATGACCATCGTGGTCAGCGCGGGCGAGCCCGCCTGGTCGGACTGGATGGTTTCTTCTAAACTGCCCAGCAACGTGGCCAGTTCTAAAAGCTACGAGGTGCAAAAAAAATCCACCCCGGTGACCGAGTACCGGTTTAGAACGCAAGAAACCAGCACCGACAAGACCACGAACACGACCGGGTCTGCTCCCGCTGGTTATACGCTCTACGACAAAAAGGTGACGGGATACAATGTCGGGGATTGGAGCGCGTCAACGACATCGACAAGCTGGCCAGGCAATACGACTGTCGGCGGGTACAATACGGTGCAGGTCGTCTCATCGGGGTACACGGGCAGCGGCTTTGGCGGGTGGACCGGCGACACCAGGGGCAACAAGCCGGGCGACGTCTACACGAACGGCATCTGCACAAGGCAGTACGAGGCCTACACCAAGCCGGTCTATGCCAACAAGACCCAGTATTTCTACGACACCTGGCGGTACCTGAACGGCAGCACGTATTACTACACTCCGCGGAACAACCATGCCGGGTCGGTCTATTTCACATATGGCTGGAGCGACTCAGCGCTGCCCTACTGCAAGCAGACTGACATGGGGCCAGCCTACGGCCCGGCCAATGGCATGCTCTGGTACAATCCGCAGACCCGCTCGGTGCAATACCAGTCGGGCACCGAGAACTGGTACCACTACCGCACGCAGTCGGCCGTGCAGACATACACCTACCAGACGCGGAGTGTCACCGCAGTAACCACGTACTATTACTCCAAGGCCGTGCAGACCTGGAGCGCCTGGTCGGGCTGGAGCAGCAACCCGGTCAAAGCAACCGACGCCCGCCAGGTCGAGACGCGCGAAGGCACGCCCACAGAGTACGCAAGGTTTAGGCCGACACAGCGGACTTTGTACTAAACTGCCAAAAACCTGCCTGAACGGTCGGTGTCGGTTACGAGGGTTACAAAGGTTACGAACGCAAAATCATAGGCCCGCTGCCAAGGCGGGCGCAGAAATGGGAGAAATGCCTGGCCAGATGGTCAGGCATTTCTTTTGAGGCTGGCAGGGCCGCTTTTCTCCATACGAATAATTCAGTAATACATACTGAATATGTATTTTACATAACCAATTAGTATATTACGGCCTTTCATGTCACTATGGGAATTTGCAACG
>Ga0123354_10001783_pt1 | contig 27135 bp, 10 predicted proteins | sample TergutLab28metaG_2_FD_97872 | JGI IMG/M metagenome (GOLD analysis project Ga0123354, IMG submission 97872) | Labiotermes labralis P4 segment gut microbial communities from Petit-Saut dam, French Guiana - Lab288 P4 | ecosystem: Host-associated > Arthropoda: Insects > Digestive system > Gut ... | reverse complement strand
GTTTATTTGAATTTCCTTTTTTCTTTTTTTTTTGTTTTGTGCGGGTGGGGTTTTTTGTTTTTTTTTTTTTTTTTGTGATGTTTACTATCAGGAACGTAATAAGACTATGCTGCTTTTGTAGCGTATTGCGAACATTTTCAATATCTTTCTGTTCCTGTAGTCTAAAACGTTTTCCCACTGTATGGTCGATACGCTCGCTCTGAAGGCATCGGCCTCAGGGCCTTGCAGTTTTATTCTTCTGGAAGTCACATTGCGTTTATTGAAACTGTAAGGTGGAGAAGGGGTGGAGGAGGGGAGGTTCAGTGAGTGGTTGGTTGAACGTGTAACATTTACCCTATGAACGAAGTGGGAGATGAATACTGTTGCACCAGTGCATTTTTCTTGGTGAAACCACTTGTTTATTTGTCGTGTAAAATATCCCGACATTTCTATTCCGCTGTGTTTTGCGTTTGTGCGGTTTTAAAGTCGTTCTATACAAAAAAGTGCAGTGTATGTTGAATGGCGGTGGAGTTCCTCTAGGAAGAATTTCTAGTCGAGTGATTTCTGAATAAACGAAGTTTTAAAGGAAAGACGGCACTGAAAGTGAGCATCAGTTAATGGAAGGCTGGGGTTTGAGTGGGCAAGAAGATGTCAGAAGAAGGTAAGGGGAAGTGTAAACGGCGGTGGTTTATGCGAGTAACATATAAACGCGCTTGTTATGATTGTGCCGTTTATACGAAGAAGTGATTGGGTTGGGCGTCTAGAATGCATGGATAAATGAAACATGCAGACAATTCGTCAGACAGCCGGAATCCGAAAGAATGCTCGGAAGACCTAGACTTAGATGGAAGGATAACGCTGAAACAGCTGTTGCAGAAAGATTGGGCATGTGGACTGGGTTTAATTGGTGCCAGACAGAAAAAAATGGTAAGATTTTGTGAACACTGTGGTGGATCTTCGTGTTGTTTGAGAGACAGATAATTGGCCCTGCCAGGTGTGTAGTCCTGGTATCATCGTTTCCTTCCAGATCCTTGTCAGTTTAGCATTTGTAATCATCTTAGTGATAGCAATTTAAAAAAAAGCGTTATGCTTAATTGTTGCCAGAGGCTTATCATGGTTTTTCAGAGGTAATCAGTGCGATATGACTGTACACAATTGTCTGTTTTTTAAGCTGTTGTCTCAGACATAGTAATTTCGCGCAAACTCTGCCCATACATGATGCAGCCTTTATAATATTAAATAGAGGATTGTCGTTTGGAAACATATAACACAGAACAGTAATACCAACAGTGATCACAAGTGGCAGCATACCAAATGTCCCCTCAGTAACAACGTATATGACTACCACGCGACGTTATACGGGGTGTTGTCAGTCAAAATTATTCGTCGGTCAAATAAGCTATGACTGGTACGGGGTACTTCATTCAGCGACCGCCTATGAAATGTACCGTACCTCCTATAAGCAAAGTGCTTATAACTTAGCAGATTTAACAAGTCATAATCATACGTTGCTTTTCGATGTCTGTTAAGCCTGCATTATATTGTGGAAGTTTAAGATTCTATCATAAGTCCAGAGGCAGCCTTATCCAGAGGTGTTCCTTACTTTCCCTCAGTCCTGTCACATTTTGGGACGGTTAAATGAAATTGTGCACCACGGTACTCTTCCCAGTTCTTCTTTCTTAATCATCGTTTTTGTGTACTCTGCGTAGGTTTATACCTATTCCGCTGAAAGCTCGTCATGAAATAAACTCTATATATATATATCGTTAAGAAATGTTATTAGTCTTTAACTGTAAGTGTGAAATACATAAATCCCTTCTGTGTCGTTTCTTTTTCCTATATACTACTTTTTTTTCACATCACGTTCCTTATTCCATCTTTCCTAACTCTTGACTTTATCACCTATTCCTTTTTTAGTTTAGAAAAATGCAGACATATATCCGTCGATCTTCTATTTTTCTGTGGTCTCGTCATCATCGGCTTTTTATTCTCTTTCCTTCACGTTGTCTTTTCCATGCATAGCAACATGAGGTTGAAATGTTAAAAAACTTTCGTTATTCGGATCCCGTTTCACAAAACGTGGAAGGCGAGTTCGCTAGCTTCATAGCAGTATTTGGGGTCCTTACCTTTTATTTGACAGCAACCGTTCATTTCCGTCTGTTCATCCGTTTGCTATGGCAGTAAGGAAAGTTGCTATGTGGAGTAGGGGCTTGTTTGCTGACCGAAAGGATGGGGTTTTCGGTATAGGCTGTGAACACCCTAGAAGTAACGGGAATAGAGAGAAGTGATACTCTTTATTTATTAGATGCAGAGTGTCCATGTGCTTATTGTGGATTTCTGTGTAACAGATACAACTGCGCATCTGATGTCCCTCTTTTGTCAAATGCTGTAAGTAAAACAGAAACACAACATGTGTTTGTAGATTCACATGCAGCTTGTCTGTGTAGAGACTGTGACGAAGTAATGTAGTACATGCGTGTTACAAGTTTGAAGTGGGCTGGGCGTGTAGTAAGGATGTTCCATAACAGAGTCCCAAACCGAATTCTGGAAGACAGTGTTTGACAAAGAAGGCACACTGGAAAGCCGAGGAACATACGGGAATATAAACTGCGGAAGGATGGGGTCAGGTTGCTCAAGAAGAAGAATTAGCGCACAGCGGCAAGGTAGAGGGGTGGTTGGAGGAAGAAGAAGACAGGAAGCCACGGCCAGGAAATAAGCCGAAGAGCCGTAGGAAGAAGATGAAGATAAGGCCAGGGGTTCAGTTAGGCGACAAGTATTTTACGGTGTTTGTAGGTAATCGTGTTAATTTAGAGTTTTAGTGGGACGTATGATGAAGTTGGTTTCAAAACACATTTTTCTGATATTTACCCTGTTCTGCTAACAGACACGAGCATTAGCACGGTACATATCCTGTTCTCGAAATGGTTTCAAGGAAGAGTAATCTTATCCCTACAACATTTTCGCGTTTTAATAACCCGGTAGGAAAATCAAGGGCGGTTTAACCTGAATGAGGCATATCAGCTTTTGGTTGATGATGATGATGATGATCGTGATGATAGTATTGGGCGATAATATTTATAGACTCTACAAAGAAGGAAGTAATTGCAGAGAAGAAGGGCGTGTGTTTATTTCTCGCCAGTAGACTATAGAACAGAACCGTAGCATGAAGACAGTGAATTCAGTACAAAATCCATGAGCAGAAAAGCAGGTCAAAGTTGAATTTACGAAAGAAATTAACGGAGCAAGTGAAATTCCGTGAATGTTTAATATCATTGTTTCGGAATATGTTAGTTTTCCGCGTGATATCTAACAACAGATACATTGAAACATAAAATACTGCAATTTTACGGTTATTTTATTTGGGTATGAAACTCGGACCCTCACGATAAGTTGGGGTTATAAACTGATTATTTCTGGGAACAGGGTGCTGAGGAGAAGAACATGTGGGCCTAAGGGAAGAAGTAGGCAAAGGAGTTTATTCAATAACGGAGCAACTCTTAGCTTTTCGAGAGGGACTTCATGTAGTTAGCCAATTATATTAAAAGTATTCCAGGAAAGTTTTGTAATAATAATAATAATTTTCCTTCAGGGTTATCTGCCACAGTAACTGCCATAAGGCCACATAGTGTGTCTGCTGAAGTGAAATACATAGTAGCCTCTCCGCGCTGTTGCATGATCTGTTGACAAGGAGGTTGAATGAGAAATCATTTCATTGAAACTGAAGTCAGTACTACCGGAATGACTTTCCTTGCCTGTGCCTGAAACTCGAGTCCGTACTACCAGAATGACTTTCCTTGCCTCTGCCTGAAACTCGAGTCAGTAGTGCCAGAATGACTTTCCTTGCATCTGGCTTTCATTATTTTTCATTTTATTATTTTTTTCTGTTGTTCTTCCTGTCCTTATTTTACAATTACTTGCTTTATTTCTGTCGTTTCAAACTTTTTTACTTCTTGCATTTCTGTTTCTTAAAAGTCTTACTTATTTTCCTTACTTATAGGTAGTATTGTAACTCTCTTTTTATAGCCATTTCCAAGCTGATATTCTTCGGTTGCCTGTTAGTTGGTGCAGCATTACTAGAGAAGCGAAGAAACAAGCACAATAAGGTGGCTTATTTAGGGATGCTTTTAACATTTTTAACCGAATTAACTAAGGTGTCCGTAGGAACATTATTAAATTATGAAGATAGGTTGGTGTCACGTTAGTGCCTTCCTGTGGAAAACATATTTTATTCTATTTTTGCTTCTGAAAGTCGGTGTAATTTTATTTAGGCCTATATTACAGCAGTATTGTTTGTAAAATTGTAATTTGAACGTATTGAAAATCACGGGATAAGAAATTTCAAATTGCTGGACATAACGACTAAATTTCGTACGGTGTTGCCAAATATTTGTGGGTCCTCAGTATAGAACTTGCTGTATGTCACCTTGACCCCTACAATTTAAAGGTGTCGACTATATATATATATATATTTTAATTCTGCACCCCTGATTTTATTTACAGTTTCTCGCATTCCGTCCAGTTTATTCCAACATTTTGCTGCAATGAGCACAGTTAAAATAATTTCCATCAGTAAAAATATGCTTCCCAGTGAACGTCGGTGAATGATTAGTAATTGTTTGTTTTTTCACTTTTTAGTTTGCACGGTGCATGTTTATCAAGTTATTTATCTAAAATTTTTTCCAACAATACGCACTGTATATAGGTTTTAAAAAGTTCTTAAAGTATGAAATTATATTTCAATATAATCTTAGTAATTAACCAACTTAATGCACAAAATCTTGTTTTATAATAAGTTTATTATATGCCTCTACATGTTTCGAGCACTATTTGCTCATGATCAGGAGGTCAAAATTGTATTATACAGCATCTGGTATCATCACACTCTGTAGATGGCCGTCCCGTGCACAGATTGAGAGAAGACTATAATACAATTTTGACCTCCTGATGATGAGCACACAGTGCTCGAAACATGTAGAGGAATATAATAAACTTATTGTAAAACAAGATTTTGTGCATTAAGTTAGTTAATTACTAAGATTATGCTGAGTTGCACGGTTAACGAGACATCAAAAAATGTATTTCAGTATGTTTTGGTGCCGGCCACCGCCATCACCAGTTCAGTTCTATAATTTGACTATTTTTTTTTTTTTATTGAGCGTCCGCAAATTTTACGTTGTAACGAATCTTCCCTGGTGATGGTGGTGGCCGCCACCAAAACATATTGCAATATAATTCCATTGTATAAGAACTTCTTAAAATCGCTGTTTAGTGCGTATTGTTGCAATAATTTTTGGGTAGACAACTTGTCCCTTTTGTGTGTATGTTTGAACACATTATGTGAATTTAACTCCCCTTTCCTCAATCGCGATACTACGTATTCTAGTTTGCGCTTAATAAATGTGTGTGTTTTATTCATAACCAAAAGTAAATAATTAAATTCATTTGAGGGAGAATTTTTAATTAAACTCTTTTGTTGGAACGGTCAAAGCTAACATAACTGTGTTGAAAAGTTATAAAATATGATGTGTTATAAATGAATAATTGTTTTTAAGTTTGTAAAGGTGTGTGAGTTTAGGAGTATTGTAGTAATATTGTATGGATCGTAATATCGTGAAGGAAGGAAAGTTTCCATAATGTGCACGTTGCACGTTTTAACAGGCTGCGTCGTTTATATATATGATATGAAGAAGGATGTCAGCGTTAGTCTCGTGTCAGTGAATTCTAATGTAACTGTATTGTGGATTTTACAACGGCTGTCAGCTTTAGGTACATTCTATCATAATTAGTTAATTAATAATTTAAGAATTAATTGGAATCCGATTTAAAATGAGTGGTAAAGAGAAAAATTATAAAACATGTTTGAGGCTTATCACCTGGTCGTTTCCGCCGTACCACACCACACCTGTCATTTTCCAGAAAAGACCTCAGTATCAATAATAATAAAAAATAAGCTTACTGTTTCTGGAATCTGTACTATGCGTACGTAGTTATTTGTTTTGTCGTATGCAGGTGACTTTGAGTGCCAGAAAGTGGAACCTAACGTCTGTATGCCGTATAGTATGTGTCAGAACACCTTGATAATCACAGACAGATTTTAGGATATGTCGTTGTTGTTTATAAAGCCACATAAATATGTTTGCACACCCTGTATAATTAATTAACGTTGTATATCAATGTTAAAGTATAGGGAAGGGAAGAAGTAAGCGCACCACGAAGGCGTATGTGTCGCGGCTGCCGTGACTAATAACATTGGTACTAAATTGAGGTGAAGGGTCAGCTTCTCTTCCTACCCCTCGGAGAAGGAATCTTATATATCCGTTGTGTACGAGGCTGGGTGGGCTCCGGAGGCGTTTTAATATTAATATGGACGCTAGTTTTGATATTGGTTTAATCTTTGAGATAATAAGACATGTTCAGTGAACAGCGACATCAGTTGTGTGATAAATCTTAACAAACCATTGTTTACAGGCCCAGCCATATATGTAAGTTAATACGGATGATGTCTGTGTCATTGCAGAGTACGTAACGGCGTATACGTTGACGAAAAATTGGTCGGAACATTTGACCTGGACCCAGGAAAAATTGTATTATATGTAGATAAAATGTATGTAGCACATCGGGTGTGTGAAAAAGTTTGTGTAGAGCACGTAGTGTACCGAACAGCACCTGGACGTGCAGCTAAAATATAATATTCCTCCCTGTGTAAAGTATGTTCCAAGCTTAATAATGTACAAACTGTAAAAGTTATCGGTATGTTGTCTAGCCCGCAGTTTCTTTAGCGCCCGGTTTAGCCCAGAATTAAAAGCCCATTGCTCTAGCTCTTACTTCTTTAATGTAATTTATTATTTTGTTTGTCTTTCGTTTGCTGTGAATGGTATGATATGACCGAACAGGAACAGAATTATCATTCCATGTAGTTCCTTTAACCATTTTTAATAAAGGTATCGTAGTATGAGTTCACCGGTGTAATTTAAGTGTTATTTGTCATTAAAAACCACTCCGCTATGGGTAAATTGTAAGGCGTTTGCTGTACGAAAAATTTGATGTGAACATTCTCGATGAATTCCTGTTTCATCTAGAAAATTAATGGATTTTTATCTCTTTTTAGGTAAGTGAAGTTTCCAAACAAGGTAGTCGAGAACCAAAACAATAAAAAGGTAAGACTTTTCAAAATAGAAAAATGATAATAGTAATAGCCATTACCGACACACACGTTTCTCGCTGCGGAATTTCCGCTACCTGACCGTCATATTCCCCCAAGACTTCCCAACTACATGTAAAGGCAGTACAATCCGTTCATATTAGGGTTAGGGAACTGTAGAAAATTACATGTAGCGGACCTTCACAACATGTACGTTTCGCCTATTAGCCTTAACCGCTTTGAAATTTAAAATATGTCTTAAGAATTGGAGGATTAATTAATGCAAAATTATAATTGGTGAACTTCATGATGCAATACATCTAGCAGACAGCGATGTGAAAATTGGTCTTAAAGGGGCCCATACGCCCTAAGTTAAAATGTACAGTTCAACTTTGTAAAGAACTGCACGAAAAACTGAACTGAATGTTCTCTGGCACAGCACAGGTTTCCCTTCGGGTTTGCCAGTTTTTTTGTTGTTGTCAGTTCTGTGTGTCTTCTTGTGCGTGTGACTATGGTGGATAAAAACAAGGCTGTCGTTTGCTGTTTGCTAGCCACATCGGCCATAATGTTGTCCGAAAAGAAGAAAAGAAAGCGTAAAATGTGGAGTAAGAAGTGGTATTTGAAAAGGAATATATCATGCGATACTCATCTGGTGAATGAATTGAGTGCCTTGAGATGATGCCATCGTGGTGTCGGCAGGTAAACTGAGGAAACTGTGAGATTCCCTGAGTGAACTGCGCAGTTCTCAGTGTGAAAGACGACTGGAAAAGACAATTCTGAAGCCTACGTTATTGCCTGTACAAACTGCGCAGTTTACTCAGTTTTTCCATGAGGTGTGAAGTCACACAATAAAATCGCTCAGTTTATCTGAGCGTGTATAGCGTCTTTAAGAAATACTCTAGGGCAGGTATTAGAGCCCTCACTTGCTCCCGTATAGAACAGAGGGCGTGAGTGGATTGAAATGTTGTTATCGTAACCAACCGTGGTTACATTGAAGTATTTTGCAACATATCGGAAAGAACCTAACGTCCTTACAGTAACATTCTATCCTTCTGAATTGTTACTTTTTCTCTTGATTTTTGTTTATAGTTAATGTAGTTTATAGTTATTGTTATTGTTACTGATTGAATTTCAGAAAACCAGCACCATATCTTCTTTTTTTGTTAACTTAGAAACATGAAAAAAATTTGTGAGCGCCACTTCTTGTATTGAAAATTAGTAACGAGGGTCAAAAATTAAGGTAAATCCCCTAAAAACGTGTGATTTAAAAACTTAATCGACAAAAATCTCACGGCCAAATTGTTGAAAATTTTCTTCTTTCTTTCTTTCTTTCTTCTTCTTCTTGTTCTTCTTCAGTATCTTATTAACCTGTTCTATCCTCTGTGTGTTGTCGTGGTGAATTATAATTATCACTGTTTCAAACAAAAATTATACTGAATTTCGGAGAGAAAATATGAGATTTTTCCGAAGGATTGCTATTGCATTACATAGAAACGTTAATCACACTGCAAGAGCGGGTACTAAGCTATTAAAGGGATTAAATTTTAAATGACGTCTGAAGCTTAACGGGTGAAAGGGTCGTCCAGGTTGTGTTATAGAGGGTCTGATTTTTTGTCTGTTAATTCTGTATTAAAGTAAGCCAGACATCTTGTCTAGAGTAATTCTAAATTCCCACCCTGCTGTAATACAAGCGGAATTAAGCAATTAGCAATTAGCTGTATACAAGGAGAGGGCGTTGCCAAGCCGTTTCTCATTATTATGGTTACACAGAGACAAATAAGGATCAAGTGGTGACGTGCTATTTTAATAAAGAGCTCTTTATTTCCTGCTTGATGAAATACTGCTGTAATAGTGTCGCCAATTTGCAGATACAATTTGAAATGTCTTTAAAGGGCATGCGACTGTACGTCTTTCGTTAACAACATTCTTCACATTGAACTCTCTTTTTATTGTCTTTTTAGAGACATATTTCAGGTCCTTAAGAGGCATTACTGTAGGAATATTCTGCCACTGATGAGTAAAATGAATGGAGTACGACTTACTTACTTACTTACTCCATGGTGCAGAGTCCTTCTTGAGAAGCTAACTGGTTTGCAGGTAGTCAAGAAATTCCCCGCATTTCACGGAACCCGAAGGTTCATTACCGTACTCACAAGAGTCAGTCACCTGTCCCTTCTGGGACCCAGGTCAGTGTAAATGCTCGTAGGAAAATCCAGATAATGGGGTTTTACAGTACATATGGTTTGTTTCACTTACTCTTTCAGCTAGCTCACTGGCTTCCTAACTCATTACGATTCATTATTATTTAACACTTAAATGTTACTTGGCTGGTCAATAAGTTACTTTCCTTATAGAATCCGATGACTAGTCGCCGCCTTTACTCGTTACTATAATTCAGTTCAGTGCAGACTATATTCACAGTGCATTTCCGAGTAGGTCCATATTAGTAATTCCTATGATCACTTAGGTTTCTGCATTTACCCTTTGTTCCGTGGCCGAATTTTAGCATTTAAGGACAGAAGATAAAGAAAGCAAAGTAAGAAAAACAGGTATCTGCCGCAAAAGAACATCTAAATTAGTGGCTTGATGAAATTCGAAGCTGTCAATTTGATGCTTGTGAAGAGTATGGCACTCTAAGGCACGAGATCGCGTAGTTTCACAATGGCTACAGAAGTTTCGGAGGAACTTGTTACCTTCCCTTAAGGTGACAGTGATTTTTACCGCCAAGACGGAGGCAGCAGGTTCGTCCGAAAACTGGTTACTACTTACAATCTTTCACAGTATTTTCTACCGTGAGGACGGAGGCTGCAGTTTCTTCCCGAGCTGTGCGTGATTTCAGAAGGCGCCGCAGTGTGATATCTTCGCGGTTGTGGGGTATGAACGCGACACTAGTTAGTAGGTAGTTGCCGACGTTGTGGACAACCTCTCGGTGCCGTCTTCAAGGGCCAATAAACGCTTCGTAACTTCCTAGAAGAAAGCAGAACCCTTCTTCCGATCTGTTGGTACCATCATAAAAAATTACCCTTGTCATGAGCACCTTCTCCTTCTCCTTCTCGTCCTCCTCCTCCTCCTTCTGCTTCTCCTTCTCTTCCTCCTTCTCCTTCTCCTCCTCATTCTTCTCCTTCTCCTCCTTCTCCCCCTTCTTCTTCTCCCCATTCTTCTCCTCCTCCTTCTCCTTCTCATCCTCCTCCTCCATCTCCTTCTACTTCTCTTCCTCCTCCTCCTTCTCCTCCTCTTTCTCCTTCTCCTCCTTCTCCTCCTTATTCTTCTTCTTCTCCTTATCCTCCTTCTTCTTCTTCTTCTTCTTCTTCCAATGGCACTACAGCCCACTGTGGGCTTTGGCCTGTCGAACAGTGTCCTTCCATTTTTTCCTATCTGCCATTAACTGTCTCCATCTTCTCACTTCCAACACTTGAAGATCTCTTTCTACTTCCTCTTTCCATCTTTTCCTGGGTCTTCCCCTTCTTCTCGTCCCTTCCAGTTCTTGAGTGAAGATCTTTTTGGGCATCTTATCCTCCTGCATTCTCTCTAGGTGACCTAACCAGCTTATCCTTGCCCTTTTATCCATTTTACTATATTTTCTCCTTTGCTCATCTCTTCTATTTATCGATTCGTCTGACTTTTCCATTCGCCGTTTTCATATTTAGGATCATATGTTCTTCTAAATATTTTCCTTTCAAAAAATAGCAGAGTTTGTTCTTGTTTCTTCGTCAACGTCCATGCTTCCGCTCCATACAACACTACCGGTCTTATTATTGTCTTATATAATATAATTTTAGTAGCTCTGGATGAAAGTCGCCGTGTCATGATCACAAACTAATATAGAGGCTCCGTGACAGGAATGCGACGTGAATAACACAGAATATTACTGTCATTAAGGTTGGTTACTATTAATTTGAAACATGCTTTAATTTGTAACGAGTTACACTTATTCGTGTAAGTGGGTTCATTTGGGCAAGCAACAAGGAGCGATACAGGAAAATACGGAATGATATGTCAGCTGGGAACAGGCTTCATTGCCTCCGTAAGGAATTAAATAATAACTTAAACGTATAGGGGACTTTGATGTGCCAGGAAGTGCATCGTTACACACACGGTGGTATACTCGTGTATCGGAGTGTCGCAGTGGCAGGATGCAAGCACAAGAAACATCTCAACACCAACGATAGGTGTAATTGCAGGTTGACGGTTGGCAGTTCCGAAGTGTTGCAGAATCTTTAATTATGCTCGCTATCCTGTAAATTGTTTCGTTTAATTATTCTCTGAATATACAACTCTTTAACTTCAATGTTCATTTAACCGTCTTAATTTAACGCCCTTGTATTCGCCATTAAATCTGCCCCTTTCCACCAAACCCTCATATCCCTATTTAGTGAATGCCTTAAATGCTACTGCGGTTCTCAATAGATTTTACGTATTTTCTCTTTTGTTTCATTCCCAAAAAGGAAGAGAGGGACTGTGACGAGAGAAGTGTAAATAATTCTTAATTAAGTCGTGGGGTTTGTAATAAAGTTGTTTTCTCATTGGCGAAATGTGAGCATCTTTTATTTGAAAGGAGTAATTTGTATTTACTTCATTGTTCTTTGTTCCAGTATCTTTTTGCTTCGATTGTTTTGAGTCAGTTGTCTCCATTATTTTACGCTGTCAAACGCAACCCTTCGCTGTGACGTATTTCATCTTACATTATCTCACTTTCCAAAGCCTCCAACCCCGTCTCTTGTAGTCTCACAAGGTCCTGGTCTGCTGCCAATTGTTCCTCTTGGTACAGTCAAACAAAAACTTACGAGCATTTTTCGTTACTGCAGTACGATTCGGAGCACAGTGCTTCATCGTCTGATACTTTGCTGAGAATTTCTGCACCATACGTTCTTCTTATGTATTGTTAAAAATGTGAGTTCAAGTGATTGAACATGTAGGAACATGAAGGAAAGTTAGTGGCAGTGACAAATACGTAGAGAACAGGAGCTTGTGTTAGAATACTTAGAAACAGAGAAACGTGTCTGTGTAGGAGGATTAAACTGGCTAATAATTGTACCGGTCGTTGTGAATAGGCAGGCAAGCATTGGGGTTATGTGGAATTCATTACTAGGTTCCAGTTGCTCGCCTCGATCCGTAGATAAATATATCGTCGTTTAATTCTCTCATGTATGTATTCAGTTTCTGGACGACTGTTGGCTAAATAATTATTTGATGTTTTTGTGTTACGCCAGCAGTATATCGCCTACAGAACTGTTAGTCTGCTCGAAGATTTTCTTTGAGATTATTGGAAAGGGTCGTGCTTGTCGTTAATTCGGAGAACTTTGCTTCATCTTGTAGAAGCTACAAAGTTGGACGCTTGGCTGTGATACATACATACATGCATGCATGCTTGTATCTTGTGACGAGGTTGCTACGCAACAGTGGCATTAGTCTCCATGATTATTGCCCCATCATCAGGTTACACGGCAGTGGAGGAAACGTGGCAAGAACGGAAGAAGATCGTCTTCCACTATTGGTTTTCCAGTATCATCCGACGGGATGCCGTGATCTGGGGAGACCACAACAAAATGGAAATATTAAGATCATTTTCAAGATCAAGAGGAAGTCGAATCAGCGGATCTGAAACTTAACTGTTCATGACGATGATGGTGGTGGTTGTGATGTTGATGCATCAAGTTACATCTGACTATTGTTAGTCGCCTAGAGATTAGTTTATAGATTTGACCTTTTTTGTCGACTATAGTCCCGGTCACTGGTTTCTAGGCTTGCGTACGTTACTATTAAATAATATAACACCAAGTATATATCGTCAGGCACTGAGCTTCATTCGCGGTGCAGGAATGCCTATGGGCTAAATCTTGGAAAGACGATACATAACACGTCAAGGAATATTGCGATGTAAGTTTCGTTTTACGCCTACCCATTTTAACATATTCTGTTCTGTATGATGAAAGACAACGTCAAACTCCGCTAGGCATATAAGACACAACCCTGCTCCGGTTTTTACCTGTTTTCGTCATCTACAGCTTGTTACTTTCATGTTCAATGATTGTCATTTTATGTTCCGCATTCTCGAAGTATGCAACAACCGACAGTGAGAACCTTCCTGGCCGGCTTGCAAGACATGAGTGCTTCTGCTGTGACATTTTACTGAACACGCAGGCAAATGTTTCTGGGCATAAATTATTTTGTTCTTTGCAATAAAATACCTTAATGCAATCGTAAGGCGTTAAATACAAGGTCTGCGCAGTGTCTGAGCCTACGTTTTTTAAAAAGCTGCAAAGCTTTTGTGGTTTATCCGTTGCCTTCTTCTTAAAATGCTTCGCAAACCTGTCGCAACAAGTAAAACGAAGGTAAATATGTCTTTCTGCACACTATGAAGACGTGGAGGGAATAGAGTTGCATTTCCAAGCATTAACCTCGACAGTGGACGGAGGTGGTCAGCTGCCCCGCCCCAGCCGCTTAACCTTCCGGAGAAAGAACTCCCCGTAGCAATGTAGCAATGATAGGAGTCTGGGTGGACCTCGGAGCCGATCTTGACATTTTACTTATTTATTTACTTACTTGCTTCATGGAGCACAGTCCTTCTTGAGAAGTCAACCGCCTTTCAGCTAGTCAAGAAATTGCCCGCATTTCTTGGAACCCGAAGGTTCATTACCGCATTCACCTGTCACAATCCTGAGCCAGTTGATTTTGACATTTTGCAGAACAGAAAGCACTTCTACCTCCGCGAAGCATCTAACAACGTTCCTCAGGCTTCAGCCCCTAGCCTTGTCACTACACCGACTGCACTGTCCCGGCTATTATATACGATGTGATTCTAGAGACGTTGAGCCCCTGGGGTCGTAACTCAAATGTGAGCATAACCCACGAGGGCCCGCAGTATAAAGAACGCCAGCAGACTTTTGGGCGATTGTGTCCCGAAACACTAGCCTCTCGTGGCAGTGCACTAACACACAGATCACAGCGGCAGGTACAGTACCAAATACAAACACTGTGATAATAAATATACATTAAGTACAACTACACATTAGAGCAAGCTTCAGATTTACCAGGTACATTTTACATACACAATAAAACAAAAGTTTACAGCCGATCAACACTCAAATGCCGCAAGTCTCTATAACCAGGCAGTTCAACCTCTCGTGTACACCACTGAACTTTACTAGCGCTTCCACTACTTCGCCCAAACTACGTTACATGTACAAACATCGGGCCTTCTTATAATTTTACAGCGCTGCATGAGCGATCGGCAATCAGAGACAGACATTACAACACAAGTCGCATCTCTTACAAACCAAACTCATAATTGAAACATACATAACTTGACTCGCACAATTATAATATAAACAAAAACTAACCCTGGAAGTAAGATACAGGAAATCGCCGGACCCCGAAATACTCGTCGCCGATCATGCGTCGGCTCCGCGACGCTAAACCCAAAGCTCGGCTGAGCAGACGCCGAGCATGTGCGAAATAACACCCAAACCCAAATTTGGAAATACAATACCCAAACTAAATTTGGCTTACCACATGGCTCAACGACTGCTCAGGCTCGACGAAGAAATATCCGGGCGGCTAGAATCTCGGGCTAATCAATCCAACTTAGACAAGCTTCTCCGAAAACCAAGATACGAGTCCTTGGTCGCTGGCTCAGAGGCCAAGCAAGAAAACTAGTAGTACACGCCCCTAAATCCTTTCACCACCCGCGGTAGCGAATCACCAGACGACAACCTTGGAGGATGGGTAACGGAAAGGAACATTCTAGAATAGCAGGGTTCCTCATAGCGACAGCTATGAGCCGTTTACGGCTCAACGTGTTTTAGTGCTGCACAAAATGGCAGTCTACAGTTACTTTCACTCGAGAGATCTTAAGATATTTTGCCGTGTAGAATATGTTTTGTCGTGTATTGATGACGATATCGGATATAACTTTAAAAATATATGGTCAAAATATAGTAAACTGCAAATTATTTTAGCTTTTTATTCCAAGTTACCGCACACTTCTAACTGTTGTATTGCCCAGAAATGTATATCTGTGTGGATAGAGCGGACCCTATGTCAAAGATCACAAAATCCATGTACGGTATAAACCTAAACGTTTCTCCTTGTTCTTGCGCATTAGGACCTGCTTACGCTCTGCACTAACAGCGATTCATATGGCGAATTCATGACCTGTTCTGACCTAAACCGTATTCCCTGTGATGCCGTACTTTGGAGGGAATATCAATATCCAGTACCACAGGAGAATGTTGGGCCTGGCAAGGAATAGCTTGAAGTGGTTGTGAGATGTAATTATTCTAACCCCAGTTTGACCAAACTCTCTGTCCGTCATTTTCTACCAAGAAGTTGCAAGAGGAAGTGAGGGAAAGTCCGGTTATGTTAGAACAACCGACAGACGTGTCCAAAATCTACTAAAGTACACGTGTGTTATGATTTGCTAGCGAGGGGCATATATAACGTTATGTTACACTTATCAGAGTATCGTGATCATGCCAGTCCAGCAAGGGTCTTGAGGTTTGGTTCAACAGTGGAGATATTGTGCAGTAGGATCATTACAACGCTCCCTGCTGTGTTTAAGTTGCATAGAGATATCGTTGTTACAGTGCTGTGATGATCGCTTCCCTTCTTCACTCTCTCCAACGAAAGTTTTGTCCTTGATAAAGGCTGTGTTCTTACTAGGGAAGACGGTAATATGCCTGGTGGCTGGTTGCGTTTGTGCTTGCGTGTCGTCGTCGTCTACATATTGAAAACATGGATTCAGTGGCCGAGTTTGGGTAAACCGAAATGGTATCAGATAACCAACTGTTGCCACATTATGTGGCCCCTCAGAAAACAAGCCTGCGTGATGACGTTGTTACTGATGGAAAGTAAAAGTGATAATCCGTTCGAAGACTGACGTTTGTCTAAAATAACACATGATTTCCTGCTTCACGGAGAGCAATCTATAACCTTTAACAAGACAATCCACTGAATTCAGCGTAGGGAAATTAACGTTGTGTTAGATGAAAACCGTAAGAAGCATATAAATACAGACGTGTGACAAACTGCGGAATTTGTAACTTTACAGCAGACGGTACGTATAGTTACCACATGGCTTAAAAGTTTGATATTAGTAACTGAAGTGATTTTTATTGAATGTTCTGCAGTGTGATGCGATTTAGTGCGTACAACAAGGTATTAATTGAAGATATATGTACATGTTACATCTTACGGATTCTGATTGGTGATTGCTAGACTTCCCAAAGTAGCGCGTAAAAAGTATTCAAGAGATTTTATAAAAGTTCTGTAAAGGACGGTTACATTTTTAATAATGTGAATAAATGCATAACTTTCAGGCCTAAGTGTCATAATTCAATTTTTAACTGTGCAGTATCGGAAAGAAGAATTTCCGTAATACGTGCATTCTTATATGAAATGTTACATTATACTATTATTTATTCAAACACAAACAATATTACAGAATAATGTAATAATAATATTTATTCTGTTAATTGGTGTATTATGGGAAACCGGTTTCAGAAATTTAGTGTGGGCCAAAAACGTATTAATGTAATTCATGTGGCTAGTTGAAGGCACGGAAGTAAAATGCCGATAATTGAGACAAACATAGGACGTATTTTCTTAAGTTAGAAGTTTTTGTTGAGAAGTTACAGTGGATGTAGGGAAATAGATGAGAAAATAACTTACAAAAAGTACAAAGAGGAGGACTTAAGATTCTGAGATATTTGAGCTTCTCAGGCCTAGAATTCGGATCTGCTGGGAAGTGATGCCGCGTCGGTAGATGAGAGGCTTCGTCGAAACTTCCGGAATTACTGTTCGAAAGATACAGCGTCACAATGCAGAAGTCCCGAGCTCGGTTTAATTTTTTTTATATAACTGTAGCCTAACGGGAATTAAACGGTCAGGCCACATGCAGAGAAATAAACTGCTAATCAGCACTCGAGATGACAGGATCGTTAAGAGGCCTTGACGACGTAAAGAAACTAATTTTATATGCAGTGGTCATAAATATAGGGCGAGCATAGTGACCTATGCATCAGAAAGAGGGGTGCTGAAAGAAAATATAATTCACAAACTGCTAGTCTTTGAGAGGAAAATCTTAAGAGGAACATTTGGGCCTACGAAAGAAAATCAAACACGGAGGATTAAAAACAATGAAGCATTGGACAAACTGATAAAGCACGAAAATACAACTACATCAAAGCCCAGAAACTAAGCTGGTTCGGCCATATACAAAGAATGCCTGAAGCCAGGGCAGCTAAGAAGATATTGAAATGGAATCCCTTAACCACGAGACCAAGAGAAAGACCCAAATGTAGATGGGAGGACAACATCATGCAGGACCTTGGTCAAATGAAGATCATAAATTGGTTAACCTGTGTCCAGGATAGAGCAAAGTGGAAGGATGTCGTTGAGAAGACCAAAACGTCCAATTAAAGGAGGTTCAGCGCCTGAATAATAATAATAATAATAATAATAATAATAATAATAATATAGGGCGAGCAGGCGAATATAACTAAGAAGAAGAGAAGGAAATTCATATTAATAATTGTCCAACGAGATGCAACACAAAGCAGTCTATTTATTATTCTGCAAGTTCACTCTACATGTTTCGGGTGTCAGCCACACCCATCATCAGGAGTACACAAAACCGTAACTACAGCCTCCGGTACTGGTCATATTTTTTGTGCAGCGACCTCCCTCCAACGTGGCCAAGCTGGCTTGCTTGAACTTGCAGAATAATAAATAGACTGCTTTGTGTTGCCATCTCGTTGGACAATTATTAATATAGATCAGCGATGCATGGAGCCATAAACATAAAGAAAGAAGATCATGTTGCATGATATTGCAGTTTTGCATATAAACTTGTATATCTTTTGGTTTTAATTTCTGTGACGTTATCTCGGTCGAGATTTATATTGATATGCACATTAAATAAATAAAAAAAGTAATATGATTACCGTAAACTAAAGAGCATTTAAATTTACTGCAAAGGAATTTGCAATTGAACTTCGTCAAGAATACGTAACAAGGAAGAGACCTAAATTTCATGTAGTCTACGAATGTCCGAGAAGCCAGATAGTTGCAAGATTCGGAGGAAAAAATGTGACAGACTAGTAATTTACAGACACTCCCCGAATTACACAGTTTTGTAAAAGTAAAAAAAAAAAATAACATTTTTAAGCGGTCGCCGAATTTTAACTTGTGGGAATGAAAGCTTAATGATATGAATGTCGCGGAAGAATAATGCTGGGCGATAACACTTGCGATGGGGCGCTCATTCTGTGGTCAGTCATGTTTCGGAATGGGAATTTTGATTTTAAGTGTACTGCCTTGCACGTACGTATTCCCTTGCACATACACATATAGTGGCCGTGTGTATACTCAATTTTGACTTTGAAAAAACTCGACTTTTGTCGGATCTTCGGAACGTAACTATTTCGTGAGTCTGGAAGTGTCTGTATAATATTTCAGATTTTTTATATGATTGATGGGACTAATTACGATCATTATTTGTGGCAAATCGCAGTGCTGTTTTAGACTCTCAGATAAATTGTACCTGAGAAAGATTTGTGTACGTGCATACATACATACGTACATACATACATAATACATACGTGCATGTATATACATGTACGAAATATAAAAACATTTCATAGTATTATTTAATTTGTTTTTGGCGCAACAGTCCCCAATGGGCCACGGCCTCCTCATTAACCAGGTTTCTAGGTCACGCACAACGACTCAACACGGTCGGTAGGACTCCTCTGGACGAGTGATCAGCTCGTCGCAGACACCTCTACCTGACTACGCACACAACACAACAGACAAACGTCCATGCCCCAGGCGGGATTCGAACCCACAATCTCTGCAGACGAGCGGCCGCAGACCTACGCCTTAGACTGCGCGACCACTGGGACCGGCGGTATTATTTAGTAATTTCTTGCAAATAACCTAGTCGTTTATTACTGCAGACCACAGCTGCTTTTCTATCAATTCCGCGTAGTTTGCTTGAAGTCTGTTTCAATTGTTAAAGTCTGTAATGGTCTACTTGACGTACACAAAGGGACTTACAATTTCAATTTGGGGGATCCTTTTGTATCCAACAATTGCAGCTCTTCAATCCTAGAAACCTGTAAACACTGAAATGGACGGGTGACAGAGAAAAGAATTGTAAAGCCCCATTTGAGTTGAATCCAATGTATTGCGTATGTTTTATTTACTCTTTTTTTTATTTGCACGTGGTTTGAATTAACGGTTGATTCTTTCTTGTTTTCTTTTGCAAAAATCCGTAGGATTTGGAAGTTTTATTCGTTCTTTTTATATTCCCACTTTTAAGCTTACTTCGCAGCAGAATTTTTCTGCACGACTGCTGACGTCGCCACGTGCAACACGATTCAGGAACACAGCAAGAAAACCCGTAGGCAGGCAGTCTGTCGGAAGTGCCCCACAGTGACGAATCTTTACGCATACAGAACTCTGCAAGCGGCAGCAAAACAGTATGTGTGAGTTTACTTCGCAGCATAAGACACATGCCGATAAGGTGGTCCAACAGACTACCTGGATTTGAGAACCTGAACGTAAGAATAAAATTCTGCAATCTTATTTAAAGGCGTCTGTAGGAGCTCTGATGATAGGCTTGTAGTGTCCACAGTCACAGGCACCGTGACAGTCACGATGATGGAAAGAGAAGTCGTGCGTCTCGTACCACACGTACGGCGGGTAATCGAGGATTGCGTTCTTCTGGGATACAACAACGGATCACTGGGTAATCAGTTCATGGCTCTTCGAGGCAACGTTGGAATCTCATCTTCAAGGGTCAGAATAGACGGTTATTTGACCTTGGAATACGAGGTCATTACGTTGTATCGAAACGTCTTGAATCGATTACCCAATGACTCGTCGTCGTATCTCAGAAGTATAAAATCCCACGCTACAGCATCGCGAAGACCCGCCACTAGGATAGGTGTTTCTTAGGCGAGGTCATGTACGTTACGCTTGCATAATATGGCCATTCGACGACGGTTTTCTTACACGCGTGAAGGTTATGTTACGCACGCTACTCCAGGAACTAGAACTGATACTTCGGTTCCATTTTCCAGGCAAGTTGAGCACATGTTTTGTTGATCTTTGTAAATTAGAACCTGTTTTTGTTACGTGTTTCGCCGGCAAATATCGCGTGTTTGTCCATTGGCTCGTAAGAGTGAAAACCCTCTAATATATTTAAGGACGTTATTAGTCACTCAGACTAAGTAGCTTTGCGAGTAATAATAGAACTATCTGATGGCGTTTATGGAGAGTCTCGAAATCGTGTACTGGAAGAACTGAAGGCATTTTTAGGCACGGGTCTTGTAGGTGTTGGCGATTTGGTCTGTGATGGCTTATACTAATTCGGCGTAGAGTTAATTAGGTATAGCTCTGAAGACAATTTCAAACCGCTAAAGAAAGGCGATACGAACGTCGTCAATTTCAGTCTACTTGCACTGTGTCGCAATTAGGGAACATTAGCGACTGAAGAGTATCTCAACAGTTCCAGCTGCATTGGTGACGCAGCTAAATCTGCGGTAGCTGACTTTTGCATGAATATGACTACAACGATGCAACTTCGAAAGTCTTCGCCAAGAAGATGCTGCACTCCGTCAACTCGCGTGAGTTTCTGGTGCACCATGAGCAAAATTAAGTGGCACATGACACTATATGAGCATACTTAGGCACTCCACTTGACTGTGTACTGAATAATCGGCGAGTTATCTGAGGATCTGTACCCGTACGGCAGTAATGAACTGGGCCTTATGTGGGAAGAGTCTGCCATGACCTAACCTGACGTACTGTGCACGATTTGCTTGAAGGGACGAAGGAAAACCATGAAAACCATACGATTGTCTTTCTTTTAAAATGCAAATTACATTTGGCCCCGTATTACTTTTTAGGGGTACTGGAAGTTAATTCTTATAAGAGACTTTCTAACTTTTCGCCTATTACGTCGTGAGGATTTAGTATACAATTTCGAACGCCACTTGTTCAATTTGTTCTCCCTTTTCAGGCCATTTTGTGTGTATGTGCGTCCATACTCACATCTTGTTTAATGTTCGAGCATCGGGTTACATGTGTGCGTCGTTATCATTTTGGGATCAGAGTCTTTGCAGAGACTGTCGAAGCTGTTTTGTTATTTCTATGTAATGATCTGATGGGAAGCCCTCGTAGAAGTAACAGGTAGTCATTATGCGGCAGATCTTACTGAAGCCCCCAGGGCTAAAGACGTCAGGCATCGGTAACGCCACGAAACTAAGAAGCATATCGTTGGTTTGCTAGGGTCGATGAATTCCCACTGGGTTGGTAGGAACAAAATCAATATTGATTATTTTTTATTAATTACAGCACGTTGCCGAATTCAGTTCAGCTACTGTATGTGCCCAACGAGATTTAATGTTTCTTTTCTTGATTAAGTATGTAGTAAAATTATAGATGTAACTTAGATCCACACATTTTATTTCGATTTTTTTTTGGTATGGTAAATGTATGTGTGTATGTGTGTGTGGATCTAGTGGTGTGTCAACATTAAGAGCTGTATGCGCAGTATGGTCAGTAAATAGTGTATAGTCTACAAAGGCATTAATGTGTTATTGTGCAATGTGAGCAACTCTGATACAACATTTTTACAATTGCAACTTATTAGACGGTTGACACTGATTTGTTTTGTATTAGCGGTTTGAGTAAATATGGTGGAAAGATAGTGATGGCTGCGTGAGAAATACGTACAAATTGTGAATTCTGCAGCAAAAGCTTTAGGAAGCGAATAGTGATTAATAAATAATAAAAACGTTTCATTTAAAACGCGCTAGAGGCTTTGGCGAATGAATAAAAATATCAGCTGAATGTTTAAATAATGGCCCATGTCGCATGAGTGGAAAGATCTTGGCGCAGGATGTTTGCATTTGTGTTACATATTTAATGCTTCGATGAATAAGAATGTTCAGATGGTACCTATGCGTTGGTAATAAATACGTATAAATTGTAAAAAAAAATGTGTAGTACACGTGTCCACAGAGGTTCCATAAATCTAGGATTCACTTAAAAATTATAGACGCTAGAAATTTATAATGAAGCAACTTCCATACTGAGGACCCACAAACATTAAGATCCACCGCACAAAATTTAGTCGCCGCGGCGACCTGGCGCCCGGGGTGTGTGCACCCCTTGTGTAGTGTACACAGAATAACACAAGGGACACATTTTTACTACCGTTTGTAGTTAACCTTGTGTTATTTAAGTAACAGACACGGTCACAAGAAAATTCTACCATAATTTTGAATGTTTCTACACCTTCGGTGTTTGTAACGCGTACCTTTTGACAGAAACAAATGAAATCACAACTAGGAAATTCGAAGCACTTTATCTTCACAGCTCGCCTCTTGTGTTCTCCAGCCAATGTATACCTCGTACATCCCATAAACGTCGGTCTAGTTCGGCAAGTATCATACTTACAAGTCCTCCCCTTCCCTTCTCCTGGCCTCATTCATTCTTATAGTACCTACGTCAGTGTCTCTTTTGTCGTTTTGGTCCTCTCGCAATTCAGAAATATGCCGGTGACAATTTTAAGAGCAACCAGGGGGGACAGGCAGAGGGACATTGTTCAGTACTCTTTGTCCCAATGCACTGTTCAGCCTTATTCAAAGTGGAGACCCCACGGCGAACAGGAACATAATGTAGTGACTGGTCAGGTCATGGTTAGTGATAGGATCTGAACATTTGGAGGCCTCCTGCAATTGAAAACATACGGCGAAGGGTGGGTAAAGAAGTACAAAAGCGAACCGGATAGACAGAATGGAGAAAATGCCTTAAAGATAAGTAAACAAGAATTGAATTAAATAAGGATGGCAGTGGGAATGAAAAGCTATTCAATTTTTAAACTACCTAACTGAATTAGTTTTTTTATTCCCTATCTCTTACCGAAGTAAAAAGAGCGGATGCAGCAGTGTAAATACCAAATTGGTGGGGTAGACATTTACGTCTGTTTTTAGGTCGTTTATCTGCTGCATTCACCCTAGCCTGTTGTCGCCTGAGGTCTTTTCAAAACGTTAAAATGTCCCACAACTCCTCCTCTTCCTCCTCCTCCTCCTCCTCCTCCTCCTCCTCGTACACGACGTTGCTGTCCTTGCTCAGACCAATTTTCTTTTATTTCTCCCTCTCCGTTTATTATTCTCAACCACCTCGAAACGCTGTTTCGGCGTTTTCCAATATTCTTATATAAATAGGCCTACCGATGTCAAATTTAACGATTAATTTTAATCCCCTCTGTTTTTAAGTAATATTTTAAGTTTGTTTCTTTCGACGTTGGTGCCGTATATAGATAAACATGTAGGGGATCAGGGTGTAGCCTGACGTAATACCAACTACTCCGAACGTCCTGCTCCCTGCAGGTACTGAAGATTTCCTAGCAACACAGTGGGACATAATTCACATTTCTTCTCAGTGACCAGTAGTGCCGTCACTGAATATTGTTATGTAGCCGTCGCTTTAGACTTGTATTCAGGAGGTTCTGGGTTTGAGTATTTGTCGGTACACAGGCTGCTGTGACTGAAATGTTTCTTTGCTTTTCAGTCCCTGCAGTTTAATTCCGATATATACGATATTTTCATGCTTGACCGACAAGCGCCGGGCAGACACTATAGTGCGTAAGTCTGAAATGCGTAAGTTGAGAAATTGCGTTAAGTCGCGGAGTGTCTGTACAGTCGATATATTTTTCATTTTAAATTCTGGCCATTCTGTCTGATTGAGGCATAGTGAGTCGATTTGTTTTTCATTTACAAGTTTGAATAAAACAGATGTTTTCAGAGTACCTTTGGTTCCATTTTTATTTCGATGTCCGATTCTTGGATATTAATTTTTTTTATCGTCTGCATTCATTGCTCGAAGTTGCACTGACGTGCAGGAGACTGGAAGGGCTACGTTAACATACAAATGTGCACGCGGTCCTTTAATGTTCTGTGTTTGATTCATATGTTCATTTTTTAGAAGAGCGACGATCGATTTGCAGTGACGCCCATCCTCAACAGACTTTTTTTAGTGAACAATTATATTAAAAATATCAGCTTCGCAAGGTTCTTGTGAGAACGCACAAGGTGCCAACACGGAAACCACACTAACGTTAAGTTCGTGAGCCGTCTGGTTTACTGAAGGCGGCTATCTATATTTCTAGGAGGAAGAGCGATTTCGCCTTACACTACCCATTTGTCGAGGCGCTAAAACTAAAAATAAATCGCCAAGGTTTAATGTCTCTATTTCTCAAGCCAAGATAACGGGAGTTGGTGTTCTGAAAACTGTACTAGGTGGCAAAATGGGCGCTGCGTTCTCCGTAACGCGTTTAAGTGAAATTTCGAAAATACATCGCTAGTCGAACTAACCCAATTACCAGGCGGTGCAAGGCTGGTTAACCGCTGTTATTGAACGTTGCTGAATCTATAGACAGGACTGGGAAGGACCCCGCGATCCTGTCGAAGCTTTATGAGCCGCGGAAATTGCAGGCGTGAGTTAAGTCATCAGATGGTTGAATCACTATTTTCGCTAAATCGCCCTGTTCTAGCGGACAGTTTTAATAATACAGCGTGATTCAAAAAGATGGACTCAATTTCGTCAGTCTATATTTCAGAACTAGAACTAGTGACAAATATGGTGTAAATTGCATTTGATTACACTCACAATGAAGTTTATAAATTTTCAGTGTGAATGTTGAAACGAAGAAGAATCGCACTCTGCACAGCAGTCGCCATATCAGTTTTAATGAACTCACGAACGCAAAAACCTTGTGCTGCATAGTAGCCATTTTGCTCTCAACTGATGATGCTGCGCGCTAAGCGAGCGCTCTAGCGGTGGTACTCGAAAACATTGGACCTCCTCTTTCAAATGTTATGTAGTTCATTCACATACCATATATACTTCAGGAAATATAGACGTACGAAATTGAGTAAATCTTTTTGAACCACGCTGTATTTCGGACAGCATAGACATCAGGCCCGCATTCCTTGGTGATATAGGTCGTAATGCAAAACCACATTATAAAACTTATAAATACCATTGGCATGGAACAGCTGTAAATGTCCGATAAGTAAAGGAGGAATATATAAACTAAGGTATTAGTTGGAGGAATTATCACTCGAGTTTGTAGTCATTGCCAGGGGCAGCAAAGTTTTCGATTGTGTTGGAAAATACTATTCTAAGCCATTGTGTGTGTGTCAAATTCGACGCGTGCATGAAATGCGGAAGAAAATAGTGACGGATGAATTGTCTTAACGCGTGAAGATAGTTTTACACGCTCCTTCCATCTCACCTGCTATCCAGTACGAGCTACCTCCCATCCCTTCGGACCAGCCGAAATACAGCGGCTGCTGCGTTTTGATTGCATCGCCAGACACACCGTGAGACACGAGAGGAAGGACTGTGACAGTAATCCACCAATACCGATTCGAAGTATTGAAGCATTCTTAGACCTTTGTTACGCTAACGAATAGGGTCAGTTGTAAGTACTGCCCAGGACGAAATGTGATTGGTTGTAATTTCTAAACTTTGCAGGTGTGGGAAACATTGTGTGTTAGACTCGTGCCTTTGTAAAGAATATTGTAGAATTTCGCCACGAATTAATAGCAGTACATCTTACTCTTTATCTGATTTCATGTCGATGTGGAAATTACTGAAAATGTTGCTGGAAATTTTCATTGGCAGATTTATGCAGTATACTTTGCGCAAACCGTAATTTTACGTTTCATACTAGAAAGAATTTTATGAATGTGTACGTACTAAAATGTCAGTACTGTTGTAGCATTTATCAAGACTTGACACAGTGTTCCTTCATCACATACTTGTCACATTATCCGGATTTCCTGCCGAGTATCTTGCCGCTTTCCCTTTCTCTGATATTGGCAATATGACCCACGGTGACCGTGACAAGTAGCGTTGCGTGACGTCATGTCCAGAAGTTGTATGTGGTGGCGAATATGCGGAAAGTATAGAACCTTCGCTTCCCTTTAAGTTTTTCGTGTGTGTAGACGGACATTGTGGGGGCCAGGCAAAATGTGTATTTAGCCCTTTTTTACGTGGCAGTAACTGCTTGACCATTATTTCTGGTACAAAGATGATGTGTCATAAACATGCCTATAACCCAGAACGGGTTATAAGCATGTTTATGATGTTATCCGGTGAGAGCGCTGTAGTCTGTGTCTGGTGAACAGAATAATGAGTTCACATGATCTCGCGCTCTGTCCAATGTGAATACACGTATGTCGGTCTCTTGCCAAACAACAGTTCGCCTTAATCTGGATATAGGAATGTTTTTTTGATATTCTGACTAGAGGCCGTTAGTTACAAACACGTCGACGACCCGAAACTAAGCGTGGAAATTATGCACGGGGTTGTAGTACTAAATGTTATAATCTTAGAAATTGACCAACTTAATGCACAAATTATTGTTTCATAATGAGTTTAGTATATTCCTCTACATGTCAAATTGTATTACAGAGATCTGGTATCGTCACACTCTGTAGGTGGCCGTCCGGTGCCTGAGCACCGGTCGGTCATCTACAGAGTGTGACGATACTAGATGCTGCATAATACAATTTGACCTCCTGATGATGAGCACAGTAGTGCTCGAAACATGTAGAGGAATATAATAAACTTACTATAAAACAAGAATTTGTGCATTAAGTTGGTCAGTTACTAAGATTATACTGAGATGCACGGTCAGCAAAACATAGAAAGACTAAAAGTTATGTTAAAAACAGATCGTGTACTGTGTCGCCAGACATAACTGACTTTTATTTAGAAACAGCTTCATGTTTCGGTCGTTTACGACCATAATCGGGCCATCAATATAATATTTTAAATAAAGGTAAAATTCAATACATACATATGTGTATATATACAGGGTGTCCCAGGAGGAATGTGCCAGACTTCGGGAGGGTGTTCTTTATGTTAAAGTATACCGATATAACCCAAAACACCTATATCCAAAGTTGAACGGTTACGGAGATAATGGCCAG
>Ga0123354_10001782_pt1 | contig 27138 bp, 15 predicted proteins | sample TergutLab28metaG_2_FD_97872 | JGI IMG/M metagenome (GOLD analysis project Ga0123354, IMG submission 97872) | Labiotermes labralis P4 segment gut microbial communities from Petit-Saut dam, French Guiana - Lab288 P4 | ecosystem: Host-associated > Arthropoda: Insects > Digestive system > Gut ... | reverse complement strand
CAGTTAATTTGTTTATACTGAAGGGTAATTAGGGTGTCTATAGATGTCATTTGTGTTGTAGATTTTGTGGAAAGTGAGAGAAAGTCCCCCCACCCCCAAATTCTTTTTGTTTTGGCCACCAAAAAAAAGGGGGGGGGGGGCGGAGCATTCTCTCACTTTCCACAAAATCTACAACACAAATGACATCTATAGACACCCTAATTACCCTTCAGTATAAACAAATTAACTGTCAAAATGAATTACACTTACAAACAACCCACTCATAACTCAGTAACACTTCTTAGTAATTTATATATATATATATATATTACCTGAAGATGGTCCCTTTGGACTGAAACATGTTGTAAATAAATCTTCCATATACATTATAAACAAACCTTAGTTGTGATAAATGACATCTGTCTTTATTATTACCATGACAACGGTATAAAGCAATTTAAAGTTAACCTTTTAAACACCTGCATTCGCATATGCAAATGCACATAGGAAAGCACCCCTAGAAATTCAACAAGGAAATAAGGAAATTTACTGCATTTTTAAGACACATTTCATAATCACTGATTTATTTTCCACAAAACGCAGTTTATTTCAGAATTTTATCTTTTTCTGCTCAAATAACGTAATATGGTTTTTATAAGCCATGCTCTAAAATTTATATACACAACCTGGTAGGAAAAAGATTATTCATATTAAATAATGTCATTAACAAGGATTCAAATCACATCCAAAAATCTGCCACATTACTTGAACATCACTAACAGCTGTGCGTAATGTATACATTGGCAAGAAAATGGCATGAACTTTGTAATGCCTTTGGCTATTCTCTTATTAGGTCTGTGGTAGGAAACAATGGTATGTTTCATACACACCACTGTCCCAGCTGAAGAAGGTGTTAAGTATTCTTTGCATGAATACATCATGCAGTGTTCTGCCCTGTCACAGTTTCAACAACAAAATACATGACAGGATTTTGAAGTCATATGATCCTGAGAGTATACAGTAAAAGTTCTGGTCAGCATTCATATGCAGTAGACAAGTATAAAATCCAAGTGATGGCTCAGTCAATATATTAAGAAGGCCATGGGCTGATTAGCCAGGGAACAGTTTCTTTCATTGCAGGAGCAAAGTTTACTCTTCTCCATAGCATTCAGACAAGCTCCAACACCCTCCCCCCCAACATACTCAGGCTCTTCCACCCCTGGGGGCTGATTAAGTGTTCAGGCCAATGAACCTGACCACCACTATCTGGGTCCATGTGTGTAGTTATACCTCCATTCACCTGTGTTATCATTAGGTGGTACTTAACTAACCAGGGAGACAACTATATCTTTTACCTTACTGCTGAGTGTTGCAAATCAGCAAAGAAAAACATATTCAGAAATGGTATATCCTGCTTCACTCTGTTTGCTGGCTCAGTGCACTTAATTGCTAAGGTCACAGCTTTCTGAGATGTGATGCCATGCAGTACGATAGTTGGGTACCTACTATTTTCACCTTCAGGGTAGAAGAACAAAGCACTGGCCCTATGCACCAAACTACAAGGCATCACATCCCAGAGTATTGTAATTTTAAAATTCACCGGTGTTTACTAAAAAATCTCCTGTCATCAGGGCAACTGTCTGAGCTACGTAAGACATCCCTCGCCCGCATCATATGTGATAATGCTGACTCAACTGACAAAGCACAGCCACTTGTCATGCATGCTGTTGGGCCTAAAAATGAGCGTGTCTCCTGCACCTCCATACCTGGGCCAGATTTGTCCCTATGGAAGGACCAGAGGGTGACACACACAAAGCTTGGCCAGCTAGACACAGGAGTTCATGCACTGTCTACACATTTCCAGGTCCGCATCATATCAGGTTATGTATTATCAGATGAAGCATCTGTCCTGTGGAATGGGCAGACCCCACTGCCATTTCCTGCTGACTTCAAACTCAAGCCTTACTGGTCTGGCACCCTGACATCTGATTCTCTTAATGGCACTTTCTCCGTGCAGCTAAGTTCCCAGAAGTGGGTGAATGGGCAGTTCTTCTTCAAGGTATTAAGAGACTGGTTCCATTCACGTCCCTTGCAAGTTTCAGGAAACTTCATGTCACCAGTGTACTTCAAAGAAGTAGAGGATTACAGCCTACCTGCATCTTTCCTGTCATCTGTTGAACTCTCTGGCAACATGTCTTCAAACCTAAGTGCTCACACCACATCAGAAATACTAACAGCACCTATTGCTCTAGAGGGAAAATATTCTGTCAACAGAACAGTGTTTTGGTGGTCTGGGGACATTGTATTAACAATTTTCAGTTCATCTAAGCATTGGATTAATGCCAGACACAACTTTTTGCCAGAAGGTGATAGAGAAAACATGAGTTCTGGAGATGAAAATTCTGGAAGACACTGAAGTAGGAGAAAAAAGGAGCTGTCTAAACAAAATGTCACTCAAGAGTAATAAAGTCATGGAACATGACACCACATCTTAACCACACCAGTTACCTTCAAAGTTATGTTTATTCCCAGCATTTTTGCTGCTTCGTATCTCCAAGACCAGTAGTTTTTTTAAGTGTAGGCATTTCAAGGCAAAGAAATGAAAGGCAAATAATCTACCAATGTCCAAGGAATTGTATACACTGTCTAGTGAAGGAAAGAAACCTACATGTTAAAAGTGTGATCTGAATGAGAGTTTTTTGTCCTGTTAAGGCATGTTATTTATATTGTAAGAGATGTGACAATTAAGTTCTAAGAATACCCTATGGCAGCTATATCTGCTTGCACACTAACAATTCCTGTCCCCTTGTGCAGTCCGTGTTTCCACTGCTCAAAAGAGTCCTGCTAGCTCTCTTCTGGAATGCTCTCCTGGATAGTCATCTAATGACCCTGAATGCTAACAATGTCTAAAAATCTGTGACTCTTCAAAACCTGAATGCTGACACTGTGTAAAAATTTGTGGCCCTTCAAAGGGGTCTTCAGTTTTGATAACAACCAAAAGTCACACAGGACCATACCTGGCATGTCTGATGGTCCAGTTTCGATTTTTTAGCCAGGGAACTACCAAACAGGAAGCACACCATAAGTGGGAGGGCACTGCCATAATGCAAGATCCAAGCATCAGACCAAAGTTCATGTTTCTCCATCAAGCAACATTACATTACCTTGCCGATAAATAAAGCAACGGTGTTTATTAATGCTGATTTCCTTCTGGATGCTTTTGGTTAGGTCCTGATTTAGTGAGTAGAAATTATTTATATTTATGAAATCCCCCCAGTTTTTTCTTGGTACTCTTTTATTTCACTTATGTTTTCGTTGTCTGCTCTTGTTATTATTGCTATATTTCTTTTAGCTTATCCCTTATCTGGTTTAGAATTTGTTTTTCTTTCATTTCTTACTGCTATAATTTTTGTAATTCTTGTGTTTGAATGATTGATTTATTATGCATTCTGCAAAATCCATACAAAGGTACATAGACCTATAGGAATAGAATTTGTTGTTGTTTATATATACATCATTTATATTATGTGATTTGGTATCTAATACAATCTTGTTCTAATGGGTTTAGTTTATTAGTAACTGTTTCAGCTTCTACAGCCAATGTTTGAATTGTGTTTATGTTTGTAGTATAGGTTATTTCAGACCTTTGTTCAATAATTTGTGTTCTTCTTGCATAAAGATTATATTAGTATCATAGACTACATGGGGGGGGGGGGAAAAAAATTTAATTAAGTATATAAGATGCATGGGGGGGGGGGGGTAAAAACTTGCGAGATCTTGCAAACTGCAATATAGTTTTAACACATACCACATTGTTTTAAATTTTGTACATCCCTGCCTGAAGATGGTCATACTGACCAGAAAATGTAGTATGCATTGCCACATACAATCTAAAAAAAAAGCTTGATGGTAATATATAAATTACTTTTAATTTATCACAACACAAAAGGATGAATTCCATCAAAACAGTTCTATAACACAGTTATGTACTTATGCAATAAGGACATTTACTTCACTTTGTAAGGTATGTTGCACAATCTCTGATGTCATAAAAAATGTCCTTTACTTCAAATAAGACTAAGTTATTGGTAAAGGAAGCACTATAATTTAAATACCCCACCAAGGAAACCATACAGCATTGACCCCATTATTTGAATTTAAAGCCCATCATTTTAACAGTTGATGCATTGCTCAAACCACCTCTTACTCTTTACCATTAGGACAAAACTGCCCACTTGTACAAACATTGCTACTGCTTCAGCAACACAAAAGCTGCAACTACACACATCACAGAACAGTTGCCTTGTCATTGCTCGCTTGCTGCTCTAAGCTGATATCTGTGAGGGCAATCTGGAAACTTAAATGTCACATCTTAGTGTCTGGACAAAGCACCAGCAAATGACCACACTTAGATATGGGAATGTCACATACGGTCCTGAGCCTGAGGTATCATTAACCTTTAGGCACCATGCATCCTATATATAGGACAGGCATACCGCTAATCCCCAGAGTTCGCTTTTTATATATTCAGTCAACAAATATATATAATTAATTTTTTTTTAGACTTTCTCTCACCATTTTCGTTTATTCCTCCACAAACTGTCGTGTATTTCCTAATGTTACCCTTCTTGGTTCATAAAATATTCACATTCTACATAAATGGTGTGCTAAACTGCAAATGTCCAGCTCCAGGGCCAAAGGGTTAATGCAAGAAATGGGAATTTTGTAGGGTGGTTCATTTATGTTACTAGTTCACCAGGAATGGCCACAGTTCACTGCAATTTTGTATTCTTCAATTCTGGACTTGTATAAGTTCAGCACAGCACCATATCAGTGAATCATAATCTTTAACCTCTCAGAATAGTTGAGACCAAAGACACAAGACAGTTAAGCACATGGCACCATTTCACCATAAATCACATTGCAGCCACATTTACCCTTTATAAAACAGGTAGCTAAAAAATACAGACAGAACAGAATCTACAAGCCTCCTATGTTCATGTAATGGAGGACAAGTAAATGCAGTGCACATGCATTTGGTGTGCTGCTGACCTGACATTTCTGACAATGTTACTTTTACTGCTGTAAGTACAATATATGTGATGGTCCAATTTACTGACACTACCTACACACAACAGCAAGTTTGTTGTATTTGTCAGCAGCAAAATCAATCAAAAGAAAAACAGTTATGGTATAAAGAAGTCTCCTGTAAATCCCATCCCTTGTCCGTACCTCAGGGTTATGTGGTGATCTGCACCCTGGGTCATTGGAGGTGGCAACGGGTGTTGAGGGGTTACCTGTAGAGGGTTACTTTGACACATGCTGGGTAACAGGGATCTGGTCTACTGAAGCCAAGGTGGCTGGTATCGTGAGGAAAGCTGCATGACACTGGGGTAGTTAAAAGAAGTGTCGTAAACAATCCCCTTGGGGAACCAGGCCTCACCCCATTGTACATAGGCCTTCTGTGTGTGTGGGCTCTGTGGACGGTGACCATATGTTCTCCCGTTTTGCAGGACAGCTCCTTAATTGGGGACTTTGAGAGATATGAATGAATGAACAAACCTTTGGCTCTAGAAACACAGCATCTCTCTCCACAGGGGCCCCATTGGGAGACCATGGACAGGGGGCTACTTGACTAGGGACTTTGAGAGGAATACGAGATTTTATTAGATCTTGTGTATTGGGGATTCTTTGAAACATGTAAAATTCTGCTCTGGAAATGGGCATCTCTCTCCATATGCGTACCATTGGGTAACCTGAGGGGGGGGGGCTCGTTTACCGGAGACTTCAAGGCATGGAAGAGGGAGGGCTCTGGAAACAAATGTCTCTCTCTATGGGAGCTCTGTGAGGGGAATCTGGAGGGAAGGCTCCTTTACTGGGGACCCTGAAGGATATGCAAAGGAAGGCTCTGGATACAAACATCTCTCTCCATAGTGGCCCTGTTGCAGAACCTAGAGGAAGGCTTGTTTCACCAGGGTCGAGAGAGACAGCAAAACAGCATTCTGTAAATGAAGCATCTCTAAGGGAGCTCTGTGAGAGGAACCCAAAGGAAGGACTCCATTACTGGTAACTCTGAAAGCTACATTAAGACATGTCAGAGAAGGCTTTAGAAATTGAGCATCTCTCTCTTCATACAAGCCCCATGAGGGGAACCTAAAGGGAGGGCTCCTACACTGAGGACTCCAACAGACATGTATTGGAAGGCTTTGAAAATGGAGAGTTTCTTTTATAGGGTTCCACAAGGGGAACCTAAGGCATTTGCATGGGAGGGCTCGACCACTATGTTGTTGGGGTGGAACCTGTACTTAAAATATTTTTCTGTTATGCATAACTTAAGAAGGTTGTGGCCTTATTTTTAACCACAACCCTCTAGGGGGTTTGTCTCTGGGCTTGGGGAAGCTGAACCCTGAGGTTATTAGGAAAAGTTATCCAAGACAAAACCAGGCGTTTATTATGGTTGTAGAGAGAAAGGTAAGAGAATAATGGGGCACAATGGGCCTGCTTGTAAGAGGCCTATGTACATAAGATCCTTAGGGGCTCAAACTCATAACATATTCTATTCAATTCTGCGTTATGAAGAAAATTCATCTGGCTGAGGAAGGGGCCACAGCTGGAATGCTGTGAACACAGAGACCAACCATCTAGTTCCACAAGTTTGGGAATTTATAGAGCAGCTAAGAGACTACTAGCTTCTCAAGAATGGCTCTACTTCATAGAATTTGTTAAGTTATGCAGGGTTCAATTACAGAAATCTGAGCAACAAATTGGGAAGAATGTGAAATAAACTGATGGCATGTTTGCAGTAACTATTAGTATTTGTCCTAGGAACTAAAGAACCTGTTAAAACCCCATGTCAGGATAGTCAGTTCAGGTCTCAGATTTGAATCTGAGACCTTCCCATTACAAAGCATGAATATTAAACACCTGGAAGGGGAATTACAAGTGTGTGAGGTGAGGATGATGTTGATTGATTGATTGATTGATTGATGTGATTGGGTTTGAGACCTTACGGTCCTGATTTACTTAGGCCTTAATTGACGAGCCCTTTGTGCCCCATGAGGATGACGTTAATTGAAGTTTCATGACAATTATCTTCTTGTTCAAAACTTGTTAGCATGGGGGACAAGCACAAGTACAGTGCCTGTAAGGTTACATTTCATGGTATAAACTAAGACAACATAATTGAATTTACACTTTATTACACAAGGACAGGTTACATCTTAGCTATGATCATGGATCTGCAGTATTCACAAAACTACAAAACAACGGCAGTACAAATTCTGAGACTAAGTACCAATCATCCAATATTTCCCAATTTTCTTTTTTGTACTGTAAAACTCACTTTTAAGACAAGTGTTTCCATTTTTTCTGTTATCTAAACTTCACTGTTATACCTGACTGTAGTATTCCATCTTTTGTGTGTGTGTGTGTGTGTGTTGGGCGCACGTGCACATGCTGTACATGACACATCTCAAGCCTCTTAAATCAACATGTACATTAAAAGAAGTCAATATGTTTTCAGATAGAATCAGCCAAATGTCGTCTTTGTCCTCATGCAGACACATGGATCATGAGAAAAGAGACCAAAGAAAAACATGCAGATGTGTAACCACAAATTTAATAAAAATGACCAATCACATATGCTGACATACTGGCCAATCCTACAGGAAAATGTATCAACAAACCAAACAAAACAATATCTATATACATTTCCTAAATACAGCCAGGAGTCAAAGAGATCCAATTCCAAACCTTGTGAACACATTTGCTGCTCTTTGTATGGCAGTGTTCAGCAGAAATACAAAAAAATGGCAGTGGCTCAACTACTTATCGGGTCTTCCCTACATACGTCATCACAATAATAATAATAATAATAATTAATATTATAAAATAATGAAGCCTCCCACTGTAGTCCCCATAATGGAATGAAAATTACAGCTAACAGTTTACACAGTAACATCACTCTCACTGGCAGGTACAGTCACGCTTGTGTACTGGCACACAGAGGGAAGCTTTCTGTATGTACAATCGACCAATATATATTTTTATTTAAAAAAGGGGAAGAGCAACAAAATAAAAATTAACAAAGACCTTGCCAGACTTCGATGCTATGTTGCGCATTGTAATAAATAATGTGGCAGTGGTGGTAACATGACAGCCTCTAAACATCATCAATCATGTCTTGAGCAAGGTGTGTTACGTAACATAGGGTGGCAGCACTGTTAGCAGGCAGTATGTTACGGTTGGCAGTGATGATGCACATTAGTGAGGCCAGGACTGGCTGGCCATGTCTTGTGGGGGGGCATAGCCCGAGTTGAAACGTTCCCAGTTATGGCCCGAACGAAATCGTGGATGGTGGTGGAATCGGGGAGAAGGGGGTGGCAGTGACGTGTTCACCATATGTGGGGGAGGCACAGAGAAGTCAGGTGGGATGGGGGGTGTGTTCTTGTTGCTATGCCATTCCCAGTCCTTGCCCTTTGGGCGGAACTTGCTGCCCATCTTACCCCAGTGGCCTCCACCACTCCAGTTCTCTCGATGGAAGAACTTCTTCTTGAAGTGATGTTTGTGTTCCTGCAAGTCAGGGCGCTGGTATTTGAGTGGGACGGAAGGTGGTAATGGAGGTGGAGGAGGGCTGCTAGACTCTCCACTGGTTGCCAGGATGCTAGTTCCTGTAGAAACTGGACTGTAGGGCCCATCCAGTGGTGCAGGGCTGAAAGATGGGCCAACAGAAACAGGGAGGTGCTCATCAGCTGAGGACGATGGTGATGGTGTTCTAGGGGGGCCTGCAGTGTCATCTATCAGTGGAGCTTCTAAGATGGGGGGAGAATCACGTCCTACACAGTCAGGAGACGGTTTAGATGCAGGTGTCTTAAAGAGACGAGGCATCTTGGGTCCTGAGCTGTTCCCCCCTATTTCAGATGGGGAGCGCTTCTTGGCTGGGACTGGTGCTGGTGGTGGTGGAGGTGGGTCCCCATGACCAATGCCACTGTCAGGGCTTGTGTTGCAACTGGCAGCAGAGTCCCCACCACGGGGAGAGGCACCCTCGGTGCTGCGTCGTCTCTTGTCCAACTCAGTAGAAGCAAATGACATGAGACGGTCAAAGCCACTGCTGATCTTGTCCTGCCATTTATCCACCTTCCGCTGCCCTAACTCATCCTCGCCATCTGTCAACATACACAAGGATGAGTGCACATTCCCAGGGCAAGCCTTGGGTCTTCAAGCATAATGCCCAAACACATTCTGATAAAATGTTGATTGGAAGATGACATTAAACACTGTCACATACATTTTGGTTTCATCTGCACTGGCTTCAAACAACCCAGCTTTAAAATCAGTTCAAACAGCTCCAATAGAATTTTAGACTGAAGATCACAGTTTTCCAGCACGTGAGATCACGCAGTTGGGAGAACTTATCGGACCACTGTTTACTCATGGCCCCTGTTCCAGTCCTTTCTTCATTACCTCATGCACTATTGTCTCTCATTCAATGCATCCTTCTAGCCCGAAGATGGAGGTGGCAGCTTACTCTGAAATGTCAGTACTTACCTACTATATTGCAAAGCATTAATCTTGGAAGGCTGTGATCTTAATAATCACCACCATGAGGTCATTAAATCTCATTCACAACACAATTTACATTAAACCAGTTAGCAGCACATTAATGTGATCAAAGTTCCGTCAGCCACAGACTTTCTGAGACACCAACCAATGATGCAAGCCATTTATAACTACGAACACACCTATCGGGAGATGCAGTAGGATTCAAACCCCCAACCGTAAAACTACTAAACAAACATGCTGCTGCCACCTGTAGCAAGCCCATGCAACTACTGCAAACACTTCATAACAGCCATGTACTTTTAACATACCAAACTTATCCAAGTACCACACACTCCAAAAGTAAAAGTGACTCCAATTTGTTGAAAGGCAAAATTTGGAAACACATAAATAAACTGACTTATCAGTTTTATATACAATGATAACCATAACTCAAGTTACTGACATACTTACCACATACTGGTATGAAAACAATGTGATAAACACAATGTTGGCCATATCTTTGTGGCACACATTTTATTTGCTGTAATGGAAAGCACATTAAATCTACAAAAGCAACAGCCTTCATCACAGCACATTACTTTATCCTTCTGAAGTACGAGGTTTACCCAAACAATGTTTAAAACTGCAGCGCCTACTTCACAATAAACACAATGCATCTCTATTACAAAGACTAACTGTAGATGGTCTCTAGGAAAATATTCTCTGTTTATTGTGAGAATTATAGACAACACATAAATATCATGTGTGAAGAAAATGTACAGTATTTTATAAAGTTAAAGCTGGTGGTACAGGTACTCCTAAATTTTGTGACAGTTGTGATTACAAACAATTTGCATTGGGTGAGATCATATAAAGCAAAATTAATTTGCCTACAAGCATCAATTTCTTTTTATCTCTCACACTTTAAGAAACACATCCACTTTTTTTTATAGATCTATTAACAAAGTCATAAAAATTAAGAAGCACTGACTGCATGGTAGATGGTTTACTGAATGAATGAGTGGGTGCTTCTGGTCATCATACTGTAGGAGTTGGTATAAAAGGCAAAGCAGTCCCATTACAGGCCTGGACAGGCCCAGAGGGTTCCAGGAAGTTAAGGCTCCCAGATTTCGTGACAATGGCACAGGATGGTGGTAGGTTGTCAGCCTTATGCGCCGGCCGCCTTTACCCCCAGGAAATACTCCTGGTACTCATTTCTGTTAGAGGCTGAGTCGACCCCAGGGCCATAGTGCGATCGGAAGGTTTTTTTATGTCAATGAAAAATCCACTGACACCAGCTTGGATCGAACCAGCTACCTTCCGATTTGTAGCACAGCACCTTAACCACTGTCCTAACGCGGTCCCCACCTGTAGGAGTTGGTGTTTATGAAAATTCAATCATTGAAGGATCACTGTAATCCACTGAAGATGCGGAAACACAAATCTGCTGCAGTACAGAAGAGATTCATTTACTGTAGGGGTACAGAAATACTGCGTTTTTGCATTTATGGCCAATCAAACTGTGACAAGACACCAGAGGTATTTTACAGACCTGTTGGCTATGCATTTTATATGTAACTACCTTTATTCCTTCTCTGCCATTGACTTCTCACACATCAGCACGTAACAACAAGCCAAAATTTGACCACCCTTAATACTTCTTCACATTGCTTTGTATTAGTCATTTTTTTTCATGTTCTTGCAGAGATTCTTCAATTTTTTACTAAGCTGTTTTGCCGGATGTTCTTTGTCAATTCACAAAATGTTGTCATCATCATCTTTGTCAGCAGTATCTGTTTTAATGAGGCCAAGCTCTTGATGTACTACTTATTTTAATTCAACAGTTGACATGTCACCAACACCCATTTCCCTGATCCTGTTAAAACCAGTCTGCTTTGTCAAAGAAACAAACTGAATTTTAATTTAATAGAAGATGTACCTCATCATTGTCAGTAGCATCATTAATGAGGTATGGCAGCAATTGTTGCCACATACCATGCATATATTCAGCTAGCATTTCTCTTAATGCTTCCATGACAAATTATTTAAAGCTGTGGAGGCCATGCCTTTATTTGAATTAATGAAACCAAAATATTACTGGCATTAAATTTCTTTGCTACTTCTGATGGAAAATCATTCTTCAGTGCCTCACAAAAATTTCGAGTTTAATCCTTACAACTATGAGATCTGCATAACATTTTCTTTTGTTTGACTCTACACTGAAGTAACAAAGCAACTTCTCCACTGCTATCTTAGGTCTTATTTCTGATGCGCTACCAACACTAAATGGTGGCCAGGATAATGCAGTCATATATAGCGACTCCCTATAGTCTGAACAGTCCGTTGATTGCATCCCAGTGGAGGCCCACCCAGCCTCCTGTAAAGAGGTACTAGGTCTTTCCAAGGGGGTAAAGAGGTCAGGGTGTGGTACTGACCACCAACCCCTTTCCAGTGTTAAGACTGCAAATGGGTCAGAGCTATACCTCTGGCTCTTCTTTGTGCCTGTATTAGAATGTCACTGGGTGACCTGTACCCCTACTAGTGCTTTCACAACTAGCATTTATTTGTTTGGCTCATTACAAATATTCCTCCATGTTGATCACTAGATTCCTGTGGTACAAATTGCCACTTTTTTTTTTCACAGTACTGCATCGTATTTAACTACCATTTGAGATATAATAAGGTTCTTGATCTCTTTGCTCTTGAGTGTGCCTTAGCACTAGCTAGATCCTTTTTATCCTCACCACTCATCATTACAAAATTATTTACATGAACCAAAACACAACAATTCACAAGCATATTGGCATGTCAAAACAACATGGTGATAACAATGGAATAATGAGTGTTTCCCTTAAACCCTCAAACTAAGTGTACCAACACTAGCTACATGCAGAAAGATGTGCAACTGGGCTTAATTTTCCCCCCTCCTTCCCTCCCACCTTGCTTTCCTCCTGTTCCAGTCACACAATATTTATGGCCAGCTGAAATCTGAGAAGCCTCAAGGATGACTCAGGCTTAAAACGTGCACTGCAGGTTAACAAAACATCAGAAAAAGAACACATGTTACAATATAATTTAATGTGACTAAACACAAAAATCAATGAAGTCACTGTCTTCTTAAAAGCACACTAAATTAAATGCAGAATCTACTTTTAACACTACTCATACTCGACAAAATGATTCAACTTATGACATATCTCTACTCCCATTTTCCCTGCCTCTCTCAATCAAGAAGAGTTGATCACATATAACCGAAACTTAAATTTCAAAACTCTCACATAATGAGGATTGCCTGTATATACTAACCAAAGTTGTTTAGAGGGTTAACCTTACACTGCTGATCAGATAATGTCCTGCCTTACTTCTGTATGTCAATACACACCACATTCTTTATTGCTGCAAAGCATACCGTGACATCAATAATCAATCCAGATTGAATTCATGTTATATAACATGAACATATTTCATACATGCTGGAACATACAGTAAAACTGAAGCCACAAGACCTCCTCCATCATATGACTGAAATAAATACCTAACTTCCTTACTCTGTGACAATGTGCTGCATGGCTAGGGCAGTCACAAGAGTGAAACAATGGTGGAATGGTGATTAGCAATGCAAAAGCACCCCCCCCCCCCAAAAAAAATAAGGGGCACTGGTGCCACCACAAATCTCACTTGAAGACACCCAGCAACAAACCTGCCACTACGCTGTGACAAGCCAGCATCTGAACACCTAAGCTATGGCACTCCAATACACTACAGCGCAATCAGCAACACCCATCTAAGAATTGGAAATATGTAACACATCATCCTGAATTCTACTATCACATATCAGAGTACTGCACCATATAACTGTATATGCATCAGTAGTTTCCATGCACAAATAAAACACAGTACAACTAGAATCCAGGAAAAATGGACACAATTTCAGACTTTCTAAAGCCATACAGTTTCAAAAAAAAAAGAGAGAGAGAGAGACCTGTTGCACAGGTGTGAACATATCACACTGAGCTAAAATGTTTATCACTAACTTTAAACTTGTGTAGAACAATGGTTCTCGCACCACAGTTTATATGGAAATGAAACAGTAATGAAAGGATAATATTAAAATGGGCCTTCAAGAAAGAGGGTGGGGTAGCATTAACTGGCTTCATTTGTCTCAGTGTTGGGACTGATGGCAGGCTCTTGTACACGCTGCAATAAACTTCATGTTGCATAGATGGAAGGAATTTTGACTACCTGAGCAAATTGTTGATCTAGAAAGATCATTCCACAGAGTCAATTTGGATATCCTGAGACCATGGTGGGGATAACAGAGTTTAAGGTTTTAACTTTCTGCCTACTGCTGCATTCCACACCAGCCTCCTCTGGTCTATGTCAAATAAAATGAAGCACTTGTCCTTAGCAAAGGTTGTCACTACAAACCGTTGTGTGAACAGACTGCTAGACACATGGATGGAAAGATGGTGACTACACTAGACGTGTGGTGGAAACCTAAGAGCTTCAGGGGTTTAATCTGTGGGATTTCTTCCATGGCCCCTATCCAGCAAAAGATTTCAGATGGTTTGGGGGTAGGAGAAGTTACAGCAACCACTGATATGGTTGGTGCCACTAAACTGACTCCCTCCACATCTCCACCTACCGTTACACTTCCACTCCAACATACTTCCCTATATTCTTATTCAGTGATCTAGCCACTCCATTCACACAGATGCTGGTAGTGAGAAACCTCCATTAGTGACAAGCATTCTGGTCTGGTTGACACAAGTCATAGGGAAATGAAGGGGCCTACAACATTTGACAGAAAGGGACAAGCCTAAGTGCTATTGTCTCCACTACCCATGAGATTTCTTGCTGTGGCCTCTGAACAGTATCATACACTTTCATAAGGAAAATAAATTGAGAAAAATGGTGCAAATCAAATATGTCACAACGATCAGGTGAAGCATGTGTGATGTAGTCCAAGACCATTACCATAAAATGTGTGACTGAAATTCTGCATTAATTGAAATATGCAGTTTTATACCAGTGCATGGGAACCAGTCAAAAGAAGCAGTAATGTGATTGCATCTCTCAGGCCTGTCCACCTCATTCCAACAACACATACATCAGAATAGAGCAATGATGCTCCACTGAAACTTTGAAATGTTATTTTAGAGCAACATGCATGTAGCTTGTAACTCAGAAAGCTATAAAGTACTTGTCAAATCCACCAGCAAATTCTGTCTGAACCTGCAGCATTCATAAACAATTCTCTCAGAACATTTATGATTTGAGGTTTACTTGACATTGATGTCTATTCAGCTTCATGATGTGGTCTTTACCATTGCTTTGGAGGAACATATTGCTTCCCTTTTCAAGGTGAAAGTGAGCCAACTTTCAAAACAGGGTGCCAATGGGAGGAAGCATGGGTCATGACAGATAGCCACCAGTCATGAACAGCAACTCTGCCAGGAGAGAAGACAGGATGAGTAACAAGAGCCCTTATCAGGGCCATAAAAGGAAGAGAAGGAATGGCCCTTATATGAATCATCAGCATTAATGACATGGTGACTAAACAGTGCCATAACCCCACACACAAAACAGTCTCAAAATCTTGCCAGTCAATCATTACCATCAACACCACACATATGATTGCTGTGGGAAGGGTGAATGGACACATAAGTCTAAAGTAAGGACTGCTATTTATTCCGGTTAACCTTCCAAAGCAGATTATTTCATAGGGTAAGATGGGACCGGTCATGTAGCATAAGAAATCGACAGTGGGCATCTGCTTCTGTGTGCATGTGGAATATGAGAAGCATCCAGCTTCCTGCTCAGTATATAGTGTTGACCGTACAATTTTGGGTAAAGTGGCCAGAGCATTAAGTTGTCCATTTAAGTGAGGTGCATAGTGATCCGAGGTGCAGGCCAAGATACTTACCGGTTGAGCTGATGTGCCTAACTGATCGAGCCTACTGACTACAGTGCCTATGAGTGCACCTGCCCCTCCACAACATTGTGCTGCCTAGAGATGCAAAGCAGAATTACTCATCACAACAACAACAACAACAACAACAACAACAACAACATCAACAACAACAACAACAACAACAACATGGTTCTCTCCCATCCCCACCTGCCCAATGCACTTCTCCAAGAAGGGTCATTCCAAATCCGAAGAACTCTCAAATTTGTGATGTATGAAAATTTCACAATTATCTGCAACATTTTAGGCTAAAAGGTGTAACATGCAAACAAACGGTTTACCAAATACTCTCTTAACCTTTACCACACTACTGAGATCCTTCATGTGTGCAGTCCAACAGGCATAGTGTCACATTTTTTAAATACAAACACCATTATCCCATGTTAAAACAGGCCTGTCAACACCCACAACAGGAGAGTATTGAAATCCACTATTAGCTCAGGAAATGGAAGTGACAGAATGGTTATGATGTTGACACCGACAGAAGAGTGTGTCTGTGACCTGTTCAACCCTTGGGTGCCTGAATTAAATGCCTCGTGTGATATGCAGAAGACCAGAATTCAAACTGCAGGATTAATTTTTTTTGCATCCATGTTCTTACAAAACAAAACACATTTCATGAAACTGAAGTTCTGAGTGTTAGTCTTAATTATGAAACTGTCACGTACCCTTGGTGTGCCAACCTCCTATTACATTCTGCACACTGAGTCTCACGCTACTCTCTCTCAAATGTGAATCAAATGTAATTCAGCTGCTTTTCTCTTGTCATTAAAGGTGCTGACTTTCACATGGGATACAACACAGTTTGGAACAAATTTTTACTTTTTTCTCTCACCTCAAAATGTGGATTTAGTTGAAGTTTCTACATGTGATACCGCTACATGCTTTGCTATCAGTCAAACAGAAACTAAAAGGAAAAACTACAATCATAATGGCAATCAAACAGTAATGACACCATCCTAGCAACTCCATGAACTTCTCTTACAGATCATATTACAGTTGGTTTCCATGGTGTGGCCCACACATGATCAAACAATCTGTGCAACAAAGGTTGTTGTAAAAGAGAACAGTCTGGTCTTAGATGCTATGCAACAGTGTGGCATGATCAAGTCGTCTGTTTGAAAAACAGCCATAATTATTTCCAATAATTCACCAAGAGTGGAAGGGAACATACATAAATAAAGTCTGTTGGTCTAGCAGCACAGACATTTCCACTTCCCTAAGGAGGTTGTCAAATCTGAAATCTAACCTTTCCTTCAACCACCCCTTCATCCATGTTATCTGGTTCTGCTTGCGATTGTCTGGTTGTATTGTTCTCCAAATATAAGAAATAATGACTGGTAAACATGCTGCTTCAGACATACTTCCATGACCACAAGCTAACTACAACAGCTGTTTGCACAACCCTGTTGCAACATGTGTGGAGAGAACAGCACCAGGCCTAAGTTTTCTGCTCCCCCCTCTCCCCCAATCAAGACTTTTATTCACACTTGCCTGCACTATGCATCAATTCTTTGTGCACAAAATTTAGGAACATGAAATGCAAAAAATTTGCAACAATGACTTTGCAAAGAACCCTGAAAGCTGAAATTCCACCCCAGGCACGTGTTTGCTTGGCTGACATCTTCAGCTGGCCCTGTGTGTCTACTCAATACACTGCTGTATAACAGCCTCCTGTGCAATATTTGCTTGTGCTTGGGCCCTAATATGTATTCTGAATGAAGGCATCACGATGTGCTTGAAAATCAATTAGTATTACACAAACGTACGTCAGCACAATGTTTATTCTAGAGTAAGGCTACATGTTTCGACTAGATGTTAGTCATCTTCAGGCCCCTACAATTTAGTTACCAGATGCTTTGTCCACTTCTGGATCCCATAGTGTTTACATGTGGACTACTTATTAGCTAAAGCTTTCTAGAAAAGTTATAACTATAGAGCATGTTCTTTGCAGGCTGTGTTTAAGCATGAAACCACTAAAGCATAAAATTCCTTCCTTTTTAGTGCGCTGATGTTCACCGGATATTCAACTGTGGGATGCCGTTGTTGTATTACAGTTGGTGTTGGGATGTTTCTGCTTTCCTTATTTATTATGGATAGTTGTGTTAGTTTTCTGGTATCGCCTCCTGGAGTGTTTGGGCGGTAATGTCGGGTGGAGTTTTCCTGGAGGGTTTGTCGATATGCTATAACAGAACAGGTGTGTTTCTAGTAGCTGGGATTTATCTTATTAAATACGACCGTGGGTTTGTAATTCTATTAGTTAATTTGTTAGTATGACTTACTGTATTTCGTTGTTTCTATGTTTAGTGGTTCCATGCTTAAACACAGCCTGCAAAGAACACACTCTGTAGTTATAACTTTTCTAGAAAGCTTTAGCTAATAAGTAATCCACATGTAAACACTATGGGATCCCAAAGTGGACAAAGCATCTGGTAACGAAACTGTGGGGGCCTGAACATGAAAACATGTAGCCTTATTCTAGAATAAACAGATTGTGCTGACGTACGTTTGTGTAATACTAATATGTCGCAGTTGGAAATATGCATTTCTACCTCACTTTCACGTGAAGATCTCATCTACGAGTCTAGAAAAACACAACAAACACAAAAGTACACTGTGAATGTTGTTTCAATCGATTTGGTGGGGGATCCAGGAACATAGCGTGGAAATGATTATTATTTTGTACTTCATTCTCCAAGGATTCCTTCCACAGCATCCCATAATTACCTCTCCAAAATAACCCCAAAAAAATCTCCTATAGCTATGAATCTCTATTTTTGTTTCCCTAACTTTTTTCTTTTGGTAAACCACTGAACATTCATGACAGGGTGAGGGGAGTGAAGAATTCCATAGGCTACCCCATTAGGGGCCTCGACAGGCCCTTAGGGATCCAGGAGGTTGTGGCTCCCAGAATTTCTAGACAACTGGCACATTCTTGTGCCAGCCCCACCTGTCTAGAAACTTTCTCCCTGTACACACACTGGCCACCTTTACCCCCTAGGAGATCTACATGGCTCCAGGAAGTTGAAGCTCCCAGAATTTCTAAACAATTGGCATATGAAGGTCTCAAGGATGTCAGCCATTCACACTGGCTGTCTTTATTCTTCAGAAGATAACCATGGTACTTGTTTCTGTTAAGAGGCTGAGTTAACCACAGGACCAAAAATTCCATAAGCACGTGTTCATATAATGCCAATATTGGACTGCACTGTACGTCAAAACAATCACATGTCACAAGTTACTAGGCATCCCAGTTGACAATCTGCACTGCAGTGATGTCACAAAACCTTATTCAAGGACAAAGAGGGTTTCGAAGGGTCACGAGGGCAAATACTTAACAAAGAACTTCCCTTCCCACTCTGCTGGGCAGAACCACTGTTGTTCAGGTAACTTGTGTGAAGGTACATACACAAGGCTGGACAAGAATGCCCATAATTGGCCAGTATGAATGGTCACCGCTGGCACTTTGGGTATCACACCGCACATTATCAATCAGTAATGGTTGGCCCTAAAATGTTAAAATATTGCCAAACATCTGCCCAGGAAACCTGAATCTCAGTATGGTTTCATAAGAACAATAAAACTACACTCCAGTTTTCCTCAATGTGCCACTGTCTAGGATCACAGTAAGCTGCCTAATGCTTGTATCTTAAACCCCAAGGATGCAGTATTTTCCTCTAAAAATGCTGATAATTCTCCATCACAGTACAAAGTGTCATGGCACCTGTTCACTGCCATGAAAACCTGAAATCTCATATGATAAATATATTTGTAGGTGAAGCCACATGGACAGGATGTTCATGAGATTTCAGGTTCTCAGTGTGATGGTGATGAAGACTCAGAACTTATGGTATATGATGCCATACTGACTGGTAAATTTGGTGATGTTTTAGTCAAACTGCTTCCACCATCTTCAGAGCAGTCCAATCCAAGATGCTGGTAACTGTTTACCAATCAAAACAGTGTCATATCCTGTATATTTAAATCTGCAGATACTTTCATTAGCAGATTATCAAATTATCCTGAATACAACAAAAGTGCAAAGTCTTCCCTTGATCCAATGTATTGTGCAGACGTTCCAGTGTCTCATCTCTTAACCAATGAGAAGTAACCACTACTGTTCCATTCCACAGTCTTACACTACAAGGACAGCCACATCAGAACCATCAAAAATAAATATCATTATCCCTTTAGGCCTGTAGTCTTTTGGCATATGATGTGGTATCAAGAAGGGACCATATCATCTCTCTAATCAAGATTCACTATGCTCCTCTGAAACACTGGTAACCATTTAACAGACTATCATGTCACATACTCATAAGACGACAGACTTAAAGTCACGAACTTTGGCACTTAGCAATGTAACAGGTAAAACAAGACAGATGACACTGTGACTGAGGACTAACACATATAAAACTACTTTAACTAAGGGTGGGAAGAACCATGTCAATCATGCACAATTCTAAGTATGCAACACTGCTCAGTGGTTGTATTAATATGAAGTGCTTGCTGCATGGCTAACTGTTTCGACTTGCAGGCATGTCATCATGGTCCCCAGTGACCCATCACACTGACACTCTCATGTCCATCCCCTTGGAAGTATACAGCTAGAATCCCACTACCACAACCTACAAATTTACTTACACAATGGCAGATATTTTCCCAAAACAAAGTGTATGGGGATGTAAGTTTTTCAGTGGTGTTGCTGAAAATGCAGGTCTTCTGGGATGTTATGCCATGCATGGACCTTCAGGGATGAGAGTGGAAGTCATCCCTGAAGATGAAGACAGTATATTCCTTCAAAAGATTAATAACAAGTCACCAGACTACATGGCATCACAACACAGAACACAACCTGCATAACCAATACACCAAACGTCTCAAATGTCAATTGTAAACTTGTCTGTTTGAAAAACAAAATAGCTTAAATCTCACCTGAAGGGGTATCCAGTATCATTCCAATTCAGAAACTAGCTATTTTATTATGCCAGAGTCACTATACACAACAGATATTCCTCCTGTACAGCCCCAGCAATAGGACAAATCACACTGCAAGTCGAAGCAGTGTTCACCCTTTCCACACTTGCCTCCACACATGCAAACCATCAGCCACAAACCAACCCACATGACTTAACAGACTACAACTCATACCTTCCTCTCTGTCATCCAGATGCCTCTGTTCAGGCAGATCTTCTGTGGGAGGCACAGGGGTTGACTTTCCAGAGTTCAACTCTGGAGATGAGATGGCACTGATGGCCAGCGGCTGGCTTGCATTAGTCACCACTGCTGATACAGATGACACCCCTCCATCTGTCTCGCTGAGTGCCATGCCATTCTCCAACAGCTGCTTCTTGTGTAGGCGAGTGGGGCCCTGGATGACGGGTGATGCACGCTTCAAACTGCCACTGTGATAGTGGTGACTTGTTCTCCCATACACATCTTCAACACTGTCTGCAGCCTTCATCACTTCATTTGCTTCTGTCTTGACAACATCCATGGTAGGCAATGAAGTCTGGGGTGCTGATGTAGCTGTAGCAATATGACTTAGCTCCCCACTTTTTCCCTCATTCTCATCTAAATTTGTTAAATCTGTTCTCTGGTGACGCTGCCTATCATCATACATCATGCAGTCTGAACGCCGGTCTATCTGCTCATCAGCCTCCTCCTTCACAACCATTGTATCATGTCCAGGCTTTGAGCTGCTTTCCTGCCCCCCGACTATCCTGGCATGCAGTGTTGCAGCAAGACCCTCCACTGGGCCAAAAGAATTTGAACTGCTTCCTGTGTAATGGGGTTTGTTGGCACATACTTCTGTAGTCCCAGTAGCAGGGGGTTTGTGATCAGATGTTTGGTTCACAATGATAAGAGGCTTTGTATCTGAGAAGTATGACTCATGATAAGGTTTAATATCTGCTCGTGGGAGCTGCACTGGGGTATAGCCTGCCTCACTACATGAACTTGCATACTGACATGACGCTGATAGGGTTGTTGATGTCACATGCTGTGAAGCTGTTGTCTTTGGGACGTAAGCAGCAGAGGATGGGGGGTAGACCACTGTGGTACGGGGTGAATAAGCAGGAGGGGCCACAGGGCTGGAAAAATTGGAAGCACTGTGGTGGGTGTACGCCACATGGGCCAAAGTAGCAAGGCCATGGTGTGATGGAGGTGGAGATTTTGGCCGGTGCTGAGGGTATGCTAGGCCTTCAAGCATGTGAGTGGGTGGGTGCAGGACTCCTGTGGGTGTGGGAGGGTTTCCAGTGGTGCCCATTCCCCCCTCTGTGCTGCTAGGCCTGGATATGGGGGAGTAAACTGGAGTGTGGTGCAAGGGGGAAGGGCTGTTATCACCCACATGATCCTCAGTTTCTTTGCGCACCAGCGAGTCCTCTACAATGCGAGAGATACGCACATTAACCCTCTCTGGGCGAGGTGGAATATTGTGATTCACTACACTGGCAGGTGTTGTAGTTGACATCATTGTACTCATGTCCACTGCAGCATTGATAATGCTCTGGTTTGATATTTCCAGTGTGCGCTCAATCTCCCCACTCACAAGATCTCCAATTGTTCGGGTGGCGACAAAACCTTTCTCACTGTTTCCAAGAGCCTGCAACTGCTGGGCAGATGCTGCTGCCAACTTCTCCTGTGATAGATGCCTTCGCAATGCAAGCTTGGCTGGGGACACCTGTGTATAGTCTGGTTGAGAAGACAAGCTCCTACTGCCCTGGATGGATAAGTCTCTTCCCCTAAACCTGTCCTCTTTCTTACACTCACGACTTGCCTTTCCAACCTCAATCCCAGAGGATGTACTGTAGTTGCTGGGGCCTGTGCCTCCATAGTAGTTACTGCCATAGCTACCTGTCGATGTGTTCACTACAGAAGCATTTGAGTAGCCATTTGTGCTCAATAGTGCTTGCTGTTGCTGACGATTCTGCTGATCCTCATTCAGCACACTAGTGATAATACTTTTCAAACGGTCCTCAAAGTTTGCGACTCGTGGTGGTTCTTGTGCACGGTTATTGGTAAAGCTCACTAACTGCTTGCTACAACTACTGGACCGCCCATGCTTAGCCTTCGAGTCTGATCCTGAGGCAGAACCAGTCCGGGGGGTCACACGAGGTACAGGAAGTGTGTCTGTTGGCTTTCCAGCAGAACCAGTTTGTGACTGGTAAGGGTGACTACTTGACCCATGCCTGCTGTATCGGCCATTGTTAACATGTGCAATGTCATGTCCAGCATTGCCAAGATCACCAGCACCTGTGTGACTCCCATTAAACTTGGTAGTCTCCCTGATCTTTCCGGCCTCTATCTGACGTCCAGTCTCTAGGATCTTCTGTGCCAGGATCTCTGGGTTGTTTTCTTCAATCTTACCGATGTCTGGAACATCAGGCCAGTCCTGAGACCGAGTGCGGGCTTCTCGTGACTTCCGCTGAGGTTTCACATTAGCAGCAGCATGATGGTGACTGGTGGCAAGGGGAGGTTGAAGAGGTGGGTGGGCATGAGGGACTTTCTCAGTAGATACAACTGGTGCTACGATGTTGCCATTGGTATACGCACTATTCATCTTAAGGTTTGAGTTGTTAAGAGGCTGTGATTTGCGTTCTTCATTCACTTTTTCCAGGGCAGTGAGTTCTGTTTCAAGACGGGACACCTTTGAGTGCAACTTCTTCCTGTGGGACAGTGTGGCAGATATTTCCTTGAGGATATATTCCTGGGTCAGGCCTGACACATCCAAATGCTGGTTATTTGATGTCCCATTTATCAACCCTGACTTTCGGTACTTGTCCAAGATCTCCTGTTGACGCAGGCTCACATACTTGGCTTGTTCATGCTCTATCGATGTCACCTGGAACATGATACCATCACGGTAATATCTGTTACTTGTTTCTGATCCATATGATAATTTGACTGTCCTCTGTGCAATCCAGCAAATGCAATACAAGAACCATTACAATAAGTGGCATCATGCGGTCCCTATCTTACCAATGCCACATCTGAACTGTGGCCAGTAAGCTACAAGATTAATTAACTAGGTGTTCCACATTCCTCAAATGTGACAACATGCTGCAGCTTTTGGGTCTTTAGAGATAAAAGATTAAGCTACACACTGCTACACTGAAACCAAATAAGGAAGTACCACGGAAATACACCATCCATATAGCTGTTGTTTACTTCTCTGTGTTACTCTCTGGCCATCTAGAAATTCTGTTCACATGAGTGCTGGTAGTTATAACTACATGAAAACCAGTACTACTGGTAAGTGCCCAAGAAGAAAAGAAAGCAGGAAACGAGAGATAAGCCTTGACAACACTCATTCAGTTAATTTAGTTTTAGACCAATGAGAATTACAATGTGGCACACTCACTAATCTACATAGATGGAGATGAAGACAAAAAACTTTGAATCTGCACTGTTGCAGTGACTGCCCAAGACACTTAACTGCATTCAGTTAGCACAAAACTTTGGATCCAATGCACTAACCCTTTAAACCTGAATGACTTCTAAACACATAGTGCAGTGGGTCATTTAAATTGCTGAATGACTTATAAAGATGTCTCAAACAGTGTGTCAAAGTTTGGAAGAATTTTGTTCACTCCTCTCTGATAAACTGCAGTGGCTTGCTATGCTGTTGGACCCTTGAAGGTCAGGCTTTCTTTGTGGACCCAGTATGTACCCCTTCCACCTGCTAAATCCCTCCACAAACCCTGATTTATATAAGTCGACACAGTAACAGCACATTTTGTCCCAGCTCACTAATAAGGTTCAGACACTGCTAGCTTTGTTTATAGCTTGCACAGGAGTTCACTGTGGGTTGAAATATCACCATTGGCCTATGAAGGGAACACTCTTTGTTTGACCAGAAAGGTTGTCAGTGGCGTACTGTACCCATATAATTCAGACAAAACTAATGTTCAAAAATCAGAGATATCCACAAAAATCAATGTTTACAGCAAAAGGAGGGCCCACAGACGTGCTTCTCATAGTGCTGGGGTAATGTGTAGAGGTTTTGGGGTAGTAACATGCAACACACAGCCATCAATCTACTAAAAACACCTTGAGCACCATTGAATAGCTGGAATTTTATACAGTAGTTACACTGTAGCTTTAGATCTGTTTTGCTGTCACTATAGAAGACATTCATATCTCAGTGGCATCAGGTTTCTGAAACTGTGCCAGTCATACAAAGGAAAATAAATAAGGCAGACCACTGTAGTTGTTAGCAATACTCAACAACTGGATACTGTTACCATCATGTGGGGTTCACTATACCCACTGAGATTTCAGGCTCCTGGGGTGAGGAATTTTATTCAGGAAGCTGGAAAGAGCCAAGATCATCCCAACCCCAGATTGGTTGGAAGACCAAGTGTGGCCACAAAAAAAGTTTTGTGACTCGAGAGTAGCCACAACAAGCAATTGCCAGCGAAATCATCAACCCGACTACACTGCCATCCATGTTACTCTCACAGCCAAAGAAAGCGCACAGTCTATAAGTGTGCCAGATGTGATGTGGGCCTGTGCATGGTGCCTTGTTTCAAGGAATAACACACAAAAGTAAATTTGTAAATCACCCTCGTTGTGAATAATATGTGTCATGATAAAACAGTGATCCAAGTTGCCACAGACCTTCTGCAGCAACCATAATTATGTGAGTAATGAATTATTTACACCACATTCTATATAATGCAGGCCTAAATTTATTATGGAAATAGGTGAACTTTTTTCCCCAGATTAACCAATTAATACACAGAGTGCAAAATTTTATTTCATTCAATTTGAAGGGAAAGTTGATGAGATACTTTTTTTTTTCCTAAGAGTAAGCATTAAAATTTAAAATCCCCAGTAAAAAAATCTCGGCATGCTGCGTTGCACAGAGGGATTTAAATCCGGCATTAAACGGTTAAACATTTTGTCACATCATCTGACATAAATTCAATTAACCATCAGAAAAAACAGAACTCAGATGTACCTGTGCCTGAAGCTTTGATGCCTTTGCCTGAAGTTCCTTGTGACGCAAAACAATTTCTTTTGCCTTAGCCAATAAGTCACCAGGGGAACTAGCATTGATACCAAGTTCAGACATGCGTGCCTTCAGGAGGGCCACACTATCATCAATAAGCACTTTTATCTGTTTCTCCAGCTGAGCTGCACGACTCTTCAGCTTCTGGTTGCGCTCCTGCAACAAGTCACCAGTTGTTACTAAAATGCTGTATCTAAAAATACGCTAATCACAGTTATTAAAATGTTATATCTAAATCTATGCCTATCACAAACTGTGTGATGTGAAACAACAAAGTTCCAAAGCTCAGTCTGGAAGAACAAACATATACAACATAAGAAGAAAATTATTTTATTTACTGCCAAAGTATTCTTCTTTGATTGCAACACACTTTTGCACCTTTCTAAAACTTGCACAAAATGGTCATGAAAGGTGTAAAAAGGAACCACATTTAATTTGGTTGTTACATTCTTTTTTGTATCCTAACCATTTGAAATCTTCCTCTGTGAAGGTGGTTTTCACTTCAGGGAAGAGAAAAGTTGATTGCTGCAATCCAGGTAAATAAGCAGACAGTTAATCTGGAACACACCACAATTTGCCAGGAAGCACGTCATTACCATGGCAGAATGAGTAGGAGCATTGTCATGCAAAAGCAGCCCAGTTGCCCTCTTGAAATTGTGGCCTCACTCTTGCTATCCAAACCAGTAACCTTTTTCAGCACCTGTATGTTAAGTCACTGTTAACTGGTTGTCCTTTGGGCAAAAATTCTTTGTGGATCACACCCTTTGCCACAAAGAGAGAGACAGAGAAGTTATCAATATCATTTTAATCTTGAACTTTTGCAGCTGTTACAGATTTTGAGCAGCTGACCACTGCCCACTCCATGATTCATCTCCAAAGTTCTTATATCCCTCTCTGAATCTTCAAACCATTCAAAGGCACAATACAAGGGACAGCTTCATTTCCATACATAGTTGCCTTTATCCCTGAATTTGAAACAAAACCTAATGTTTGCTTCCTGCTCCATGAAAACAAATATAATTACATCTTACAAAAAAAATGTTGGGCTGCTAAAAGTGAACAGATTGAGCCATAACTTTTTCACTAATACCTGGTAGTCATAACATGAACAGACAGTGGTTACAAGTGCTTTACATACCATATCACACTCGTATGGTATTATTAGTTCCAGTAATTTACTGACCTCATACAGAACACACCAACCAGACTCACTGTATGTGTGACAATGTCACAACTGAACCAACTAATGAGTCACAATATGTCAAAAAAATGAACAGCAACAATATTCTTATATGATACAAAAACTTCAGTACATTGCTGCCATTTAGAATATACAAATAAAAACAAGTGTACAACACCAGAAGTATCCATACTCTGCCTGAGATATAGTTGTATTCCAGTTATCACAATATACAGTAGCAAACTCTTTAAAAGACTCACAAGGGGAGTGCATGAGGAACCCATCACTAATTTGTTTCAAACTTTGTGGGGATACAAATTCCCAAACTGAAGAACAATTAACAATTTCTTTTTATCCCATTTTAAGACATCACTAAGAATGCTGTGAAAGAGTTTTTTTAACTGCTGCTAATTGCCGCCAGCAGTCCATCTACTAATGTATGCCCCTGTGGTG
>Ga0123354_10001780_pt1 | contig 27145 bp, 10 predicted proteins | sample TergutLab28metaG_2_FD_97872 | JGI IMG/M metagenome (GOLD analysis project Ga0123354, IMG submission 97872) | Labiotermes labralis P4 segment gut microbial communities from Petit-Saut dam, French Guiana - Lab288 P4 | ecosystem: Host-associated > Arthropoda: Insects > Digestive system > Gut ... | reverse complement strand
TATTTAACCAACTTGATGCACAAAATTTGTTTCACAATAAGTTTTATTTCATGCCTCTACATGTTTCGAGCACATGTGCTCGAAACATGTAGAGGCATGAAATAAAACTTATTGTAAAACAAAATGTTTGTTCATCAAGTTGGTTAATTAATGAGATAAACTGAAAGTTAAGGACACCGAGTATAACTGAAATAGACATGACAGACGGTTGGCTATTTATTTCGAAGGATAAAACGCAACATGGAAGAACACAGACTAGATGTTGAGTTGGAAATTGTCCTTCTGTCTCGTTAATGGTCTGCTGCAATTGAATTCTATGATTGTGTTATGTTGTTACAGTCCCTTACATCTGGGGTTCACGGCTTCCTCGAAAAAGAGGAAACTTTTTGAATTAAAAAAAATTCAAATCCCCACTTGCTAATTTTTGTAGTTTTGGGGTCCGTTAATTGCTTAACTACATAAAGACACTCTCCGACTTACGCAATTCCAAATAACGAAAAAATTTAAGAAGTAGAAACGACAGCCGTGTTCTTCCTTGCGTCAGTGAAACCGCAACGACACGAAGGTGACAGAAGAATACTTTTGGGCGATGATACAGGCGGCGGGGCGATCAAGCTGCGTCCTTTCAGATTCCAGGGAATTGGAGTTTGTATATCGCCTGGGCTCCCTTTTATATAGACAGATAATTGACAATATATATGTATATACATATATATTCTATTCCGGGTGCACCAAATTCGTTTGGAGTCGAAACGTCTGGAATGAAACTATTGCCTAAAACGGGGAGTGTCTGTAATCACATTTGCAAATCTAGTAGCCTTTGTGATTTCATATTCTGTTCAACACGGCAGTAATAACAGTGGATGAACAAGCCTTACTGTGAAGTTGTGTAAAATCGAGGGGTAAAGGTAAAGCAGTCCCGTTACAGGGCTGGAGTGGCCCAGAGGGTTCCAGGAAGTTAAGGTTCCCAGATTACATGACAACGGCACAGGATGGTGATAAGGTTGTCAGCCTTACGCACCGGCCGCCTTTACCCCCACGAAATGCTCCTGGTACTCATTTCTGTTAGAGGCTGAGTCGACCCCAGGGCCATAGTGCGATCGGAAGGATTTTATGTAAATGAAAAATTCCAATGACACCATCTGGGATCGAACCAGCGACCTTCCGATTTGTAGCACAGCACCTTAACCACTGTGCCACCGCGGTCGTAAAATCGAGGGGTACTCGAAAAAATTATCCCGTTGCCCATCTCGATTACCCTGCCTACGGGTTGTAACTATTCCTTTAGGAAACAGCACCTGCTCCTGTCTCTGAAAAGCACATAAACTAATTCTTGATTTTAAGCTTTCGCCGTGTTCTGTATGTAATATGTTTTCTTTTGGGTAATTTGCACTGTGACGCCGGGGAATTACCCAAAAGAAAACATATTACACATAAACTACACTGAGCCACTTTCTTAGAGGCTTCCCTTTGTGTATATCCTTCCCTCAAAACAGTGGACAGCAAATAACGTTTAAGTGTGCCGCAATCTAAACTTTTTCCCTCTTAGTCATCCAACAGCATAACGTGGATGCGGCAGGACACTTCCAAGTTGGCCAATTGCCATTTTGTGCCTATCTTATTGTAATCTTTAGTAGGCCTACAAGATATTTTCTGGAGGTTGATGTCCTCAGTGAAGAAGGTGGTTCCAGACACAGCGTACCAGATGGTCGCAACCTGGCTTCCAATTTGCTTACGTCAGGTAGTCTTAACCCTACGTGGCAGCAACCACACCAATCGTCAACAGCCACTACAAACACTGAGATAGTAAAAGACAAGTCAGCGATTAGCAAATGCAGCACTATTGGAAAGATACTGAAACCAACAACCACAGAACAACGTGCAGATAACTACAGGCAACAGGAAAGGAAGACAACCGCCTTTTCGTCAGAGAATGCTCTCCTGGGTTATTACAGCATGTAGGAACGTAAGTTGATTCGGTCGCTTCGGAGGAACATACTGCCTCCCTCTGAGGAGTGACTGAATTGTGCTAAGTTTTATAGTGTGTCACTATATCATCCTCCCGAACCAAATTCAGTCACCCTGACAATGGAGGCAGTAAATTCCTCGGTTAAATTCGGAATATGATTCTACAAAGCGTAAAAACCCGGAAGTCTGTCACTTGAGCAACATCCGTCTTCAGAGACTGACGATATACATCTCTTCTCTATCACCATCAGTAACTTAAAAACCATATCACTTTGTGAACATCGCAAATGTCTGATTAACTACATCACTTTGTAACTATTGTGAATGAATTATGAAGATATGGATCACTTTGTGATCGTTGTGAATATATTATGAAGAAATGTAACATTTTGTGATCACTGCGAATATATTATAACGAAATGTACCATTTTGTGATCATTTTTAATATATTATGAAGAAATGAATCATTCCGTGATCACTGTGAATGTATTATAAAGAAATGTATCATTTTGTGATCATTTTGAACATATTATGAAGAAATGTATCGCTTTGTGATCACTGTGAATATAACGAAATTTATCACTTTGTGATCATTGTGAATATATCATGAAGAAATGTATCAAACTGTGAACATTGTGAACGTATTAAAAAGAAATTAATCACTTCGTGGTTATTTTGAATATATTATGAATAAATGTATCACTACGAACGTGTGAAGAACTGTATTACTTGGCGTTTATCATGAATACTGTCTGTAGTTTCTGTCAGATAATGATAGCCTGCCTTCGCTGCACTTGCACCTCACAACACATCTAACAACTCCTGTCTTCAGACAGTAGATTAACAAATGCAAATGTCGTGTTGCAGTCGATATCTGAGAGGTCAAGCAACGGCTCAGCATAAAGACTGGTACAGGTCGGCTGGAGAGCCACCAGTACCAGCACCTAATCAATTCACTGTCAAACTTGTATTTAATACTTCAAACTTGAAGACGGAAGCAGCAGGTTTCTCCAAGACCTCGGCATCCACCGATGAGATTACACTGTTTCAAAACCCAGACGACCACGTTATAAAAAATCCCCACCGTTAAGGTTTTGACAAGGTAAGAAATGAGAAGCCCTGAAAATACCCCCAAAGATTCGAATCCGGTAATTCTAATACGGATCCAAGAATTAACATTGCACTAAGATGTTCAGCCGACTTTCACTCTGCATAATGCAGTCTTCTGGGACATTAAGTGCAATGTGAATTAACTTTCTGAAGTTTCGGTGGATTCTGCAGCCTCCATCCTCAGGGCATTCGAAAAGTCACATCCAGAACACAGTAGTAGTTCACAATCATCGCCATGACCACCCCTAAATTCGTAACTGTCCCTGTAGGCACGTAGTTCACATAGAGAACTTTTACAAACAAAACTTGATGCTAAGGAGTCACAAGTCAGTGCGAGAAGCTACCACAAACAGTGTAACCGGTGTATGTGGGAGATAGAGAAAGAGAATGACATACGACGACGTGTGTGGCCTTGTGTGACGTCATCACTAGTTATCATCACGGAACGCAACAGGTAACTTCATCATCATTAAAAATCGGCATGAATACAGTAGCAAGTCTTATACGCCAATTTATATTAGCCATTATTTCAGTGTTCCGTACCAGAAGTGTCTCAGTTTTGCAGTGTTCGCTAACAGACTCAATTGTTGCAGTGTTTCCTAACCGGAGTATCTCAATTGTTGCAGTGTTTCCTACTCGGGTTTCAATTGTTGCAGTTTTTCCTAACCGGAGTATCTCAATTGTTGCAGTGACCCCTGCTCGGAATGTCTCAATTGTTGCAGTGCTCCATAACCGGAGTGTCTAAATTGGTATATTCCAGGCCAAGGGCAGTAGCCGTTAGCACCGCATGAAGAACTTCAGTACTTCTCTTTTTTAACAATGCTGGCATCGAAACCAGTTTATGTTAAATGTAAATAAGGTAATATGTTCACACTGATGGGAAATCTACCTTCAGTATTGTCTGTTTCCAGGTACACTGGAATTACAGCAAATAATATGTAACATAGGTTATACAGCACCGAATGACAGGGCAGTTATTGAATGGTGAACCGGGAAGGCTGTGAAAGAAGCAGTCTTAATCTAATTCAATTCAGGATAACCAGTAACCAAACCGAATTTTAACTCCGGTTCTCCCAAATATAAAATATCACTGCTGCCAACTTGACTGCAAATTTCGACTTCCTTCTTCAGATTATTCAGTCATTAACTGGAAATTCGCCCGAACTACATTAAAAAATGTTTCGTGCCTGTTATCTTCCCCTTCCTGTACAGTATGTCCGTTTCAAAGTGTTGGTGAATGTGACAGCTGTCGCGGGACATCCCGGCGGTTCCAGGTTTCTGTACACAGCTGCCGTGCTAAGGAACCCTCTGAAGAGATCAACGCTCTCTGACAAACAACTGTCCACTCTAGTATTCAAGAAATTATCTTTCTCTAGAACCGGAAGGCTCATTGTCGTGTTCGCAAATGTCTAAGGTATATAAATTCAGTTTTCGACATTGAATCCATTTTTCAGAATCAATACTAATATTAGCCCACATACCGAACTGTACACAGCTGTACCAACCAGTCTCATTCTTTAAGGTTTTGAGACTAATTTTCTATATAACTCTGTCCAACAGTATTCGTGCTACATATACCGCCTACCTCTTTCCCGAAAATTATAATAGCTGCCGGTGTGACACCGGAGACTCGCACAACACAGCTATACTGTTCAAATTGGTATTGTTGTGGTGCTGGTACAAAGCCTTTGGAACATGTTAACCCTGCACTTTACAGTAATTTATGGAAGGCCTAACCGACCCAGCCCTAAAACGTAATTCAATACGGCTATCCGTTTCATATGTGTGTAGTAATATAGAGAATGAAGGGAGCTGGAGGAACTATGGGACCTCCTACTGCAGTGGACAGAGGAAGAAAAGCAGAAAAACGAAAATATGTGTACAAAAAAAAAATAAAGATGCAGCAAGAAGAAACTGCGGGAAGCTGAGAGCTATTCACGTCAGGGGAGCTTGGCTTCCTGCCTCCTTCAAGTACAACAGCGTAAACCAAGTCTTTTAAAAATTAATCCTAATGGGAAAAGTATATATATATATATATTACACATTATTAAAATCATCAGGCTGGAGTTGAAGTTACGTAATTGTATTCGCGGGAAATTATTAAAACGAAAAGTAACTAATAGCATGTGTCACTAGCAGGATTAATATCTGTACTACTAGAAGGCATTCTTACTGGCTCCGAGGTGTATCCGGCCTCATAGCAAATAAATGCGGGGATAAATGGCAAAAGCGTGCAGCTTACCTCTAAGCATCTAGACTGAGAATAGAGGCTATTAAGTTTTCAAAAATAATTTGCTTTACAAAGGCAGTTGTGTTACAATGACAACATCAAATGAGATTTAAGGGTACCCGAAATGGTAAATTTTGGGGAAAATTTGAAGGAAGGTTGTGGGATGGAAATGAATGTGGAAAAAGGCAGAGTAATGAGAATTTCAAGGCAACGATCCCCAGTACACTTTATGATAGATCAAAAACAAATGAAATAATGTGGAATATTAAAACTATTTGGATATCATGATAAATTACGCAAGATGTACGCGTTAAATTAAAACCGGAATTGTCATGGCAAAAGAAGGGTTCAACAAGAAGTATCTTTATACCAGCATACTTGACTTATACTTCGGAAGAGTCTAGTGAAATACTACACATACAGTATAGCTTTTGTGGTGCTGGAAGGTGGACAATTCGGAAAGTAAGTGACAAGTACTTGTAAAGTTTAAAGCCTGGTGCTAAAGAATGATGAGGAAGATCATTTGGGCCAATTATGCGGGAAACGAAGCAGCATTATAAAAAGTCAACGAAAAAATGAATATCCTGCACACAATAAAACGAAAGAAGGGTAACTGGATTGGTCACATCTGTAGTATGAAACTGCCCTCTAAAAATAGAAAGGAAGGGAATGCGAGGAAAAAAAGGTAAACAGCTCCTGGATAACGTTAAGGGGACAAGAAGATACTGGAGATTGAAACAGGAAGCAGCACATCGCACTCTCTGGATAACTAGATTTTGAAGAGACTGTAGTGAGACGGACTATATAATGATGATGATGATGATGAGAATAAGTGGGAGCAGAAGACAGGATAGACAATTGGCGTACAAATGTAATAATAATAATAATAATAATAATAATTTTCTCCTCCTCCTCCTCCTCATCATCATCATCATCAAGCAGTACACTCCGCTTAGCTTCAAATACAATTCTCCCCCATTCTTTCCGGCCTCTATACCACTGCCTGCCAATTTCTTATTCCCGTCATCTCCAGACCTTCTTCAAACTAAGCAGTCCTACTTTTCCGTGGTTGTCCACTTTTTCTTTTTCTTCCATTCCGGTAGACGCTATTTTTTTATATGCTCTAGTTATTTATCCCTTCAGTATGTCCATACCATCTTAATGTAAGCAATTTAAAAAACTGATAATATCTGTCCCTTCTTTTACATCCATTACCTCTTTATTTGATTTTGAAATAATAGTTACACACAATTTTTTTTATAGAAAAGTCACTTTATATTTTCGTGATCAGAAGTTCAGTCCTTATGTTTTAAATGCCAGACTTTGATGCAAGTCTTCTTACATTCATGTAAATACGGGCAAAAGTTATAACAAGCGAGTAATTTCCTGAAGACCAAGAAATATTCACGACGATGAGCGATGATTATGGGTTTTCACACATTTGACATAACTAATTGTAATATATACGATACTTGTGTTCCCTGAAAAATTATTCGTACGTCAGACTTTTAAAATAGCCTTATGATCATTAACAACACTCTGTTCACAACACCAACTGTTCTTGCGCGATGTAATTTGTGTACTTTATATTACAAATTATAACCATACAACTTCGCAGTCACTTAGAGATTATAAGAAAATTAAACATGTTAATTGGCATTACAGCTTGAAAGATATTAGGTAAAGCCAATAAACGGTCAAAATTAATTTAAGGGACCTCTGACAAAAAAAAAACAAAAGAAAGCAACATGAATATAATTAGACAAAAAAAATAACAGAATTTCAATTAGCAATTCCATATGTCTTTTTTAAAAAAGGACAGAGCTTCCCAAGGGAAGGGCCCCCCGTTGCTAAGAGAATCTTGAAAGGGGAAAGGGTTAAGACCCTCTGTTCTCTTATATGTCTGCTGCTACAAATCACTGAAGGATATTCTTTGAAAAGGAATGAGAAATATATGCCACTCAATACATCACACACGTTTTATGAATCCTTGTATATTAATTGTAAGCCCAAAAGAGTGAAAGATGCATGCACCAGGTTTACAATCAGGGGTATAACAAATAACATTAAGAGTAGGAGCCATTAGGAGAATACTGGCGGAAAGCTAAGTATCTATCGTAACTTTTTTATCATTAAGGAAATGAGTGTAGTCACAAAAGAGTTGTCGTTATATAATACCATGTTTGATAAGTACTTGCAGTATACAAGCCAGGCAGAAATTTTATGTATCTAAGTAGCGGAATGGTAGCGCACAATCCATACAAAAAGCAATTACCCCACCTGAAACACACTGTTCTTTGATGTTTATTGGACCGTGCATCATTGTGATGGCTGACGAATGAAAACCCAAATAGATGTCACTTATTACTTTTATTTTACTTCTTAGATACTCATCATGTTTGGGGCATTAATATGCCCATCTTCAGGACTTTGCGACTATGTTGTTGAACTACCACATTGGCCGTTTCGTTCTTGATTTGTTGTGTGTTGGAGTTAGGGTGCGGTTCGGCTAGGATGGTATCCAGGCTGCCGGTTGAAAGCCAGCAGCCTGCTTGCAGCATTAACGAATCAGTTTCCTTCTTTCTCTATCCCTTTCTTTTTTTCCTTTGTCCTTTATGTATATATATATTTTTTATTTATATATATATTTATTTATTTAAGCGTAGAGAAGAAAGCCAACTAGATGCTAATGAATGGTCTATTGCACTTATAATCTGCTCAACATGTTTCGGGCACATATATGCCCGTCATCAGGAGCTCGAGACTATACTTGTGTTATTGCTGCATATGGTGTGTAATGCCTTGGTTGCTGGTGGTCGGTGGTCAGGTGCAGGGCAGCAGGCTATGCGTCCGGGATGAGGGATTTTGTTCGGTCCGGGACGAGGGAAATTGTTCGACTGCAGTCGCACAATTTCCCTCATCCCGGACGCATAGCCTGCTGCCCTGCCCCTGATCGCCGACCACCAGCAACCAAGGCATTACACACCATATGCAGCAATAACACAAGTATAGTCTGGAGCTCCTGATGATGGGCATATAAGTGCCCGAAACATGTGGAGTAGATTATAAGTGCAATAAACCATTCAGTAGCATCTAGTTGGTTTTCTTCTCTACGCTCACATAACGATACACGGACAAACATACATCAAATTTATTTATTTATTTACTTACTTATTTATTTATAACTCCTACTATACTGGGATGTTTGTGTCTACATGCAGAGACTAGCAATCAAAAAAATCCTTAAATTATTTCTCTCTGCATGAACAGCAGAAAAAGCAGTACCGCTGAATTTTGTCAGATATAAATCGAATATTCACGCCGTCGCTTCTTTTAAATGTATTAAACAATTAAATGTGTTGTGCACAACTTCCTGTTTAGCTAGAACCACATAGCATACAAGCTGACAGCAGCTCAGCATTTACAAGTCTATCGTGTTCTACGGAACCAGACGACACAATCGTGTTTGCAATAAGTCGCGGTGTTTCATTCACTTCTTCCGACAAAGTTATGTGTGCATTTGTCATATTACAGGTGTATTCTACACCTCAAGGTGTCTAACAGGTGGTGAGGGTCGGGCATGCAAAGCAGGAAATCCTAAATATGTAATTTTTAAATCCTCCTGTGACTTCCTATGTCGTAGGTCAAAATGCTGTCTTCACGAGTTTGCTCTCAGACTCCCTCACTGGTTTTTCGCCAACGGCGGTTTATTTATTGTGCCAAGAAGGCATAAAAGTGGTATATTGCGGGGCGTGTCTTTCAGTTTTGTTGATAAAAGACAAGAAAGGAAAAATGTGAAAAATATAATGTTATTTTGTCGCTAATTAAAACTGGTTTAAATGAACGTGCCTAACGCATTGAACGCTGATTACAATTTCAGTTGTAGGACAAATTTAATGCTATTGCTTGGGAAGCAAAGTAGCAAAATAAACAAAATACTAAGAAGACAAATGAGGAAAAAACTTGGTTAGAAGGCGCTACAATGTTAAGGGAGTTCCACTATCCCCTGCGTAGTGAAACTGGGTTCAGGGAAAAAATTAAAATTCAAAGGGCGCTATTAAAATAAAAAAGGGCTCTACTGTTCAACATCTGTGGTGATTTTAAACCTAACTTATTGGAGTGATCAAACAGACAGGCGTGACTGCAAACTGGTATTTTTATTACACAGTGTTAGAGTATTCTACCATAATAACGCAGAAATATCTCCCAGTATCTTAAATAATCAATAATAGATTTTACATAAACTTTTTTAAATATCCCTGATGATGATTCATAATAAAATTCGAAATATGTTTGGATTCCAACTAATTCACACAAGTGAATAAATTGAGTGGATGAGATGGTATTTTTTGTTTCTTGAATACGCAAGGAACTCGATAAAATAATGTAAAAGAAGTCGGTAACAAAAGTCTCGAGAAGTGATAAGGGACACATACAAGCCGCAGAGACTGAGAAAGTTAAAAAAAGAAGATACAAGGCATTGAATGCTTTAAGATTACTGTCTGCTGTGGTAAGAAGGTAAAGCAGTTCTGTTACAGGCCCGGAGTGGCCCAGAGGATTCCAGGAAGTTAAGGCTCGCAGATTACATGACAATGGCACAGGATGGTGGTAAGGTTGTCAGTCTTACGCACCGGCCGCCTTTACCCCCAGGAATGCTCCTGGTATTCATTTCTGTTAGAGGCTGAGTCGATACCAGAGCCATAGTGCGATCGGAAGGATTTTATGTCAATAAAAAATTCCAATGACACCATCTGGAATCGAACCAGCGACCTTGCGATTTGTAGCACAGCACCTTAACCACTGTGACACCGCGGTCCCCACTGTCATCTATGTCTGTTGAAATTTACCTACATTTCGGAGGACAATCGGTAAATTTGTAATATTCATATCAAACGTTCTGAGAACCTCAAGCATTACAAGTAACTACGTGTTGAATTAAAGGAGATAAAAATTATTGCAGAGAAGAATGGACACAAATTCCTACAACATATTACATACAACACAGAAAACATTCTACGTCCCTGCCCGGAGTCAAACCATAACTCTTCTGTCCTCCAACTCGTAGCTTAGTAACCGTAAGGCCCAAACCATAGCGGATCCCATCGGAAGCAAGAAAAAGAATAAAACAGCGTACATTAGTTATATACCACCACTCATGGCTTCATCGTTCTGGAAGCACCAACATAAATTTCTCATGGGAACTGCCAAGTCTTTACAGATATTCCGTTCTGATAGCTCAGCTTGGCGACAAGTGCCTGAAACGTACGTACGGCTCTGTGTGTGTGCACCATGCTAGGAGAGGTAAGATTAGCGTGTAACACAGAACATATAAGATGTTAACTAATGGCCACATTGACCTTCTGGACCCACCAAAGGCACCTGAATGTCTGGTGAGATCTCCACTTAAGGACGTACTACGCAGTGCGACTCTTGTTGGAGAGTTCAGAATGTTCATTGCTTAATAACCTTGCAGGCACTAAGAACTGTCTGCAAAAAAAAAAAAAAAAAAATGCCAAAAAAACGGATATAAAAAATGACCTGTCCGTCGCTAAGCATTTTTCACCGAAAAAAAAGAACCACTAAACAGGTGCATTAAAATTTGCTAGGTACACCTGAGTTAAACCCTACCATCTCCGGATCGAATTTCTTCCTGTTCCTGTATTCACAAAGCAACAATTCACATAAATATTAAATCCATACAATGCAAACTATTTTCTCGAAATGGCATGTCATTTTACTGGGTAGAATATGATACAAAAACAGATGTTGCTCAGATCAGCAAGTTTCTTTTTAAACTAGTACTTATGTGGTAAATACCTCAAAGAGTACAAATAAAACTATTTTTGAGCGTGGAAGCTTTAGGTCTGTTGCGGACTTAGCTTTATGTGTATACTATCCGTATACACATAAAACATGAAACAGGGGTCTGATAAATATGTTTTTCACTTTTTCAACACCCCTTTATAATTATTTATTTCTAAGGCATCACTCAAGGAAAATGGAACAAAAATAAGCATTTCTCACTGCCATTTATAATCTGCAAGAAATTAGTTCGTAATTGAAATATTTTTAACTTATTTACTTGCTTAGGCCATGGAGCTGAGTCCTTCTTGAGAAGCTAACCGGTCACGTTATGGAACCCGAAGGTACATTACCGCATTCACAAGTGCCCGCCACCTGTCCCTATCCTGAGCCACATCGATCCAGTCCATGCTCCCTCAAAACACTTCCTGAAGATCCATCATAATATTTTCCTCCCATCTATGCCTGGGTTTTCCAAGTGGGCTCCTTCCCTCACGTTTCCCCACCAAAACCCTGTACACGCCTCTCCTCTGTCCCATACGTGTTACATGCCCAACCTATTTCAACTTCTCGATTTGATGGCCCGAAAAATATTTGGTGAGGAATATAGATCATTAAGCTCCTCAAGATGTAGTTTTCTCCACTCCCCTGTCACTTCGTCCCTCCTACGCCCAAACACTCCCCTCAACACCCTATTCTCAAACACCCTCAGCCTACGTTCCTCCCTCAATGTGCTCGACCATGTTTCACACCCATACAAAACAGCAGGCAAAATTATAGTTCTGTATATCTTAATCTTTATATTCTTGGATAGCAAACTGGAAGACAAAAGATTCTGCACCAAATGATAGCAAGCATTCCCTGAACAAAGTGATAAGCCTCTATAATTACTACAATCCGTTTTATCACTCTTCTTGTAAATAGGTACAAAAATCGACTACTTCCACACCTCAGGCAATTCCTCCTTATTCCAAACTGTTCTACACCCTGATTAATCAATTCTGCTAGGATTTGATCAATACCTGGAGATTTGTGTCTTTTTAATTTTCCAATAGTTATCTCAGTCTCAAATGCACTCGGCTAAAACACTAGTGGCCCTGCTGTATGTATTTCTGCCTGCCGCACGTCATTAACCCCATATACATTCAATAGCTGAGAGAAATTGTTCCTCCACCTAGCCAAAACACTGTGGGTGTCTTTAACCAAATCACCTTTCTCATGCTTTACTCTATTTGTTCTAGGCTGGTAACCCTTCTTAAAGTCATTGATGCCCCTATACAAGTTTCCGTTATTTTTTATCTTACTGTTAATTTCAAGGTCATCGGTTTTAGCTCTCGGAAGTTCCTCCTTTTGGTTTCTGCAATGTCTGCTAGCTTCACGTCTTATATTGTTTAGATTATCTATATTGTTTTGGTTTGGATCCTGAAACCACTGCATTTTAGCCTGCTTCCTTTCATAAAAATTCGTGGGCATTTTTTTTTATCAAACCATGGCTTATGCTGCTTCAATTCATATAGATCTAGGCTGTCTTCAGTTAAGTTTCTGTTAACCCTTAACCCGCTAACGTGGAGAATATGGTGAGCTCCTAATAATGCCAGCAGATGGCAGACTGGATTTAACTCGGCGTTTAAAGGGTTCATCTCCTTAATGTTTTCCCAAGTCCTATTTATGTCCTCGCTATCATTTAAGTTCCCCAAAGCTGCAAACCTGTTTGAGATCTTAATCTGATACTTTTTCCTAACCTTCAGGTCACTTAGCTTCTTGAGATTCAGTCTCTCTCCCCATCAAACTTCTGTCGTTTGTTGACTTACTGCCAGATTTCCTTAACTTATGCAACCGCCAGATAGTGATCAGTATCACAGTCAGTTCCCCTGAGAGACCGTACATCGAGTGTACTCGAATGCCATCTGTGAATATGTAATCAATCTGGTTGTGAATCTTCCCATCAGGAGGGTCCAGGTGTTTTTATGAATGTTTTGTTGCAGGAACATCGTGCTCTAAACAACTTGATTTTTTGATATGACAAAGTGTACAATTCTAACACAATTATCATTCCTATCCTGGTGTACAGCGTCCTTCCCAATTGTCGATTTGAAAATATCCTCTCTCCCACTTTTGAATTAAAATCTAACAGAATTTTTATATGGTATTTAGGATAATGATGGAAAGCCTGCTCTAATTCCTAATAAAACCTGTCTTTCGGATCATCACTTTTCTCCTCACCTGGTGCAAGCACATTCAGAACAATGATATTACACAAGCGACCTCTCAGAACTATACACAATATCCTATCACTAACAAACTCTACTCTCTTACCTGCAGATAGTATTGTGTGGTGTACATGAAAACCTGTTCCCAAACGATGATTTCGTTTCCTTTTCCATAGTAAAAAATTAAAATTCCCTGCTCATACAGTGCCCCCTTTTTCCCACTTAACTTTCCGTACATTCAACTAAGTGTAACTTACTTATACATTATTAATTCCCTGACTATTCTTGTGAGTGAAGGTGGCCTGTACAGACCCTTTACATTCAATCTACCAAATCTCATGTCCCTGTTCCATTGCTTAGTTCCTAACAAAGGATCAGCCCAGGCCCGAGCCAATTGTATCCGTTTCGTAAGAAGGTCAGCTGGAGGACCAACCCTTGTCGGTTGTCCGCGACTGCTTATTCAATATATTCGCAGCTACCGTCCATTTCGGAGGCCATTGCTCCTTCCGCAACCTGAGGAAGCACTACGACGTTGTGACAGGGACCAACTTATCACGGGAAATACTTTAAGTGATCCATTTACATACACCGGCCTTTGAACCAAGTTACTCTGTAGTGGAATGAGAGCGGCAACACCGATAAATCGACATGAGTTCCCTTATCGAGAAAGCATTAACAAGAGGAATAAAACAGCTGAAACAAGCGAGCTGTATCGGCGCTCCATCAGCAGGAACTTAATTGAGGCCCCAATCTGAGATACGACGGAGTAACATACGAATTTTCTTCCTACATTTCGATGGTTAAAGGAATGTTTAAGGAGAGGGAAAGAGGAGAGACTTACAAGAGGCCGTTTAATAATATAATAATGCTGACCGGAATCTGTCTGTGGCTGACAGCAAGCTTCTGCTGAGACTCGTAATACTTTCAGTAAAATAATTCCGTAATTATCTCTACTAGAATCTCTGCCCTACAGTTGCTGCTTTAATCTATCGTGCCTAGTTGGTATGAAGGGTCAAAACAAGATACCGCTAATAAACAATTACGAAATGGAAGCTTTAGGCTGGCTTGCCCAACACAGGCATACCTTTAATCAGGTTGATGACAAAGGCTTCTTTTTTATGTTTTGTTGACCATACATCTCAGTATAAACTTAGTAATAACCGACCAACTTAATGCACAAATTCTTGTTTTATAATAAGTTTATTATATTCCTCGACATATTTCGAGCACCATTGTGCTCATCATCAGAAGGTCAAAATTGTATTATAGAGCATGTGGTATCGTCACACTCTGTAGATGCGCACCGGACGGCCACCTACAGAGTGTGACGATACCAGATGCTGTATAATACAATTTTGACCTCCTGATGATGAGCACGATAGTGCTCGAAACATGTAGAGGAATATAATAAACTTATTATAAAACAAGAATTTGTGCATTAAGTTGGTCAGTTACTAAGACAAAGGCTTCATTACAGCAAAATTTGTTCTTTCCTCAGCATCCATTGCCTGATAATTATCTAAGATATTCATGAGTTTTCTCTATTCCGTTTCATTTCATTATACTGGAGTCATGGAAAGAATTCTTACTGATGTTGGAGATAACAGCACAGGGGCTTCAGCCTATTCATCCACTGTACTCCCTTGCAGTCTCCTCTGAGCTATAACAATCAGCCCAAAGCGCTTGTAACTGGCGAAGGCCATCGGCCAGAAAACTAAAGTGAGATAGAGAAGAGTACGCTGGAGTAGAGAGTTTTACAATACGAAGAAAATAAGAAGTGGATCGATCATAGTGTAGATAACCGGTCGGGGGCCCTCTGCGACTCGATAAGCAAGACCACAAGTTACTGCCAGGTTTCTTAAGAGGGATCCAGAACACTGCCTCCTGAGAGTAGAACGGATTCCATTCTAAAGAACTCCGCAATAGACGTTGGTACTCGGTAGGTATGGGGCCCACGTGGCGCGGTGTCTGCGTAGACCTTATCTAAGCCACTGGGGTCGATGTGGGAGACTTTTTCTGAGGTCTCGGTATACTTTCGAAGAAACTGATGTAATTTTCTTGCATTTGTTTTAGATACTACAGGAAACTTGCTACGAATGTTAAAATCTCTTGGTCCAGTGGTCCAATATTTAAGCTCGTCTACTATTGACAGAATTCCGATTCCGAGTGCAAGTGCTGTCGTAAATATCTAAAATGAAATGTTTAGATAAATTAGCTTATTTGTTAATAAGAAAAAAACCGAAAGACGCGAATGGGAATGACTCTCAAAAAGTCCTCTCCTTCGCAGTACAGATGAAAGAGTGCTTCGTATGTGGCATCAGTTGAACCCAGATGACAACCTTCCAGATTTCTTCGTTTCTGACTCCAATCCGAGACCGCAAGATGATATCGTTAGCGATCACCTCTCTAAATCATTGTCAGTAACCACACCTTCATGCATTTCTCCCTAGAGGATAATACAGTAGGCCAACGTCATCACAACCACCATTCATTGAAAAGTTTGCAATTCAAAATTCGATGCTCCATAAAAGATCTGAGGAGTGTGTTTGGTTCCTGAAATATTTCTGGGTCACAAACTCTTCTAAATATGTAATTTGTGGATTGTCTTAACGCTGATTTAAATCTTTTGGTTTTAATATTTGATTTTTTAAAAGATTATCTCTTGCCTCAAGAAATCAAGAGCCATTTATGGACATCGTATCTTCGTGATGCAGTGTCAACCATTCATTGATTTAAGTGTAATGGATTAAGTGCTGTCATAATTAAGCGCAGAGTTTTGTTCACTCTAAGTAATGATAGAAGACTAACAGATCTTTAGTAAGAAATAAATACAATTCTCATCCATTATTTTATATTCCGATAATATCGTAACTGATAAACCAAATCACGTAGCCTTATTTTATATTTGACTTCTTTCTATGGATTTTGGAGCACTTATGTCTTATAGTTTGTACTGTATGTAGAACGTATAACACTCAGAAACGCACGTAGCAAAATTTGCAAATCACGGACATGTGTAACATATTCCACGGAAACAATCTGGAAAATGATACATGATAAATAAATGGACAAAAGTTAATTCCACAGAGCAGATTCCTGTTGAGAAGTCATACAGTTATACGTCTTTCAGCCTGTCAAAAAGTTTTTCTCCATGAGAGAATATGAAGGGTTGTTGCCGTGTATTCAAAAGCCCGTCGTCGGACCCTCTAAAGTGCCAGTTCAGTCCAGTCCAGTCCGTATTCTTACATTCTCCTGAATATCCATTTCATTTCATCTCTAAAAATGTGTGTCTGACGAAGGGCTCTACTGCTTTTCATATTTTTCGATTCATACTCTTCTAACACATTTGTCCGACACATCCCTCTCATCCCACTCTTCTGCATTTGACATCCCTAATGATGTCTGCGGTATAACACGTATTGCGAATATCCCGCTATTTTATTTTTCTGTAGCTTCCTGTAGCCTTCTTTCTTCTACGGCCAAAAATTCCACCCATGACCTCCGTATTACTAAAAGATTTGTATATTTTCCTTAGTTTGTGAGTTTAGGTACACATTTGCAACTAACTAACTAGATGGAGCAGAGTCCTTCCTTAGAAGCTAACAGCTCCTCACCTAGTCAAGAAATTTCCCGCATTTATGGAATCCAAAGGTTCATCATCGCATTCACAAAAGCCCTATCCTGAGCCAGATCAATCCAGTCATGCCCCCATCCCACTTCATAAAGATCTTTGCTACTTCATGCGTTTAATGTTTATGTATGAACTTAGACATAGTTACATCGTCCTTCAGAGTTCAGTAATTCAGATTTAAATTAACGAAACGTGATCGCCATAAGTTGTAAGACTTCAAAAAGAATAAAACATTCTTGAGGATGCAAATCACTTTCCTGTTAGAAAGGTCAGTTTTCAACTGAAACAGCTAACAGGCAGAGCTCCTCCAATTCTACTGTCTCTACGTCTCAGTGCCCCAGTATCTTATATTAACTTTTTTCTCTCACACACATCCTCCTACTTTAATACCACATTATTGTTTATATATTTTATTTTCTATCCATTTCTCCCTCCTTTTTCACTCCTCGTTATTACATCACTTGCGCCACCTAACTTCCTGTCCCTCTACATCCTTTACAGCTGACTTACCCTCGGAAAAATATCCATGAGTGACCCCTTCCTCATCCTCAGTTCTACCACAACACAACCCACGACAGTAAAACCACGGTTATGAGCTATCCCACGAGGATAGTGTAGAGACACTCGTAAAATCGGCAAAGAAGATACTCCAAAACGTACAGACACAAAAAATGGAAATAAAAAAGGAGAAAGAATCTTTCTCAATAAAGAAAATGGGAACAGTAGCAGTAAGCAGCTAGTGTGTCTGCTTCAATTTCGATACACAGTCTGCCCCCCGCGTCTACTCAGACAAGGAGACGCTATCAGGTGGTGATGATGACAACACTTATCATATTCAAGATATAATTCTAATTCAGTAGAGATAGCCTGAAGAAAACGTAGCCCTGAGAAGAGAACAATTTGGCGCAAAGAAGAAGAAAATACTGCAATTGGTCTTAAAGAAACCGACTTATGGAATGGGCTACCTAGGCCTAGAGTGGAGATGATTAAAATAGATCTTAAAGGAACGGGATGGAAGGGCGTCAACGGGATTACTCTGGCTCAGGATAGGGATGATTGTTATGTTGAACATGGTAGTAAACTTGAGGGTTCCGTAAAATAAGGGGAAGTACTTTCTTAGCTGAGGAAGTGTTATAGTCTCTCAACCGGGACTCTACTTCGTGGAGCTAGTCGTAAAGAAACGGCTAGTGAAAATGTGGACCGAATTTATGGACCAGTGGCAGACACTTGCGAATTCTTGGCCACCTGGGAGACTACCAGCTTCTGAAGGCTAATCCTGTTCCATATAATTAGTTATACTTTATGATTAAGTCAAGTATTATGCACTCTGACCTCTACATATTGCGCATTTCAGATGTTTGTTAAGATCGGTATGGAGACAGCATATTTTTCTTCGCATGGCAGTCCAATTCAAGACCCCTTGTACCGCAAAGATCTCTTTAAATCATTATCGAAATTATAGCTGAGTAATGGAAAAGCCTTTTGTAGTCAGTGTTTGCATTAGGGAAGCCTGGATGCAAATTGTGGCCTACAGACTGGCTATTATACCTCTGATTCTGCAAGACAATTTTGGGCCCCTCTGAGTAAAGGCCGTGACGCTTTGTAGTAGACCACACAAACCCCAACATGTCTATCATTTGACGCTACAACGTACCGTTAAGTAGCCACCAGGATACGCGGCCAAACAAGAAAGCGTTTATATCCATATTTCGTGTCTCTCGATGTCACATTGTCACAACAAAAACTGCTTTATGTAGGGCTGTTACGTAGGTCTTTTCAAAAGTTCTGCACACTGCGCTTGCGCGGCCAGTAGGATGATGTAATTGTCCTGATTTTCGCGACAGTTGTGAGCCAGACTTCAGCAAAGAAAAATGTGTGCGTATTGGCAGGCTACGTGGTCCCTGTTCTGCAAAACGGGGCCTTGAAATGGAAGAAGAAACTGACTGGAGTCACATCTCGCACGCGTGACCTCATGTATCAGGTGCAGTATCGGAAATTTTGGATAAGTATGGATGGCAAGTGCTTCCCCACCCGCCGTACAGTCCTGCCATGAGCCCACCAGCCTTCGACTTGTTCCCAAAATTGAAGGAACCACTCCGTGGGAAACGCTTCAGAAGCATTGAGGAGGTGTCTAATGTTGTGGCCCGAGTAATCAGTCGCGTCAAAAACGAAGGCATCCTGACAGGAATACAAGACTTGCCCAAACGTTGGACCGCTGTGATAAAGCATACTGGAGATTACATTGAAGACCTGTAAATGTATTTTGTAAAATAAATTCATTTTTAAAGAGAAAACGTACAGTGTGCAGAACTTTTGAAATGACACACGTGTATCATAATTACTGTCTTTAAGCACTTTTAAACAAGAAAGCAATCTAAGTGATATCCAAAAATTCAATTCCTAACTCAAACAAACATATTGCGACGTCTCAGTTGAACTAGAAAATTGTTAATGCTGTTAATGTTTGGAAGAACTGTTCATTCTGAGAGTAAAACGGAACGTATATGCACGCCGTGACCAAAGTCACTGTTTATTTAGTGTTAAATCGTGTGACATAGCTATCACGGAGCTGTGAAGAATTAAGACTTGTTTGCTTAGTGAAAATTACTTTTCCTCCTATTTTGAAGTCGGGGCAGCGTCATTTTAAGGGTTTAGCTTGAAGAAATTAAACGTAGAATATGAATTGTATTGATCCGATTCAGACTACAGATTAGTGTCGAGTTATTTTGAACACGGCAATGAACAGCGTAGATTGCCTTGAGCAGCTGAGCGCCTGTTATTTTCTCAGGAATATTCTGCTTCATCGCGGTTATAGGGCTTCACTTATACACAGGGGAGTAAGTAAGGGACGAGGCCGACAGCTGAAGGGACTCAACTGAGATCTCAAGGTGTCGAGAAATGGGTCCATTTACTGGGCACTGTGGTTCCTATTACATGGTTTACAAATTATTTGTGTCAACAGGCCGACGGCTGAATGGACTCAACTGAGATCTCAAGGTGTCGAGAAACGGGTCCATTTACTGTGTAATGTGGTTCATATTACATGGTTTACAAATTATTTGTGTCAACAGGCCGACGGCTGAAGGGACTCAACTGAGATCTCAAGGTGTCGAGAATCGGGTCCATTTACTGGGCAATGTGGTTCTTATTACATGGTTTACAAATTATTTGTGTCAACAGGCCGACGGCTGAAGGGACTCAACTGAGATCTCAAGGTGTCGAGAAACGGGTCCATTTACTGGGCAATGTGGTTCCTTTTACATGGTTTATAAATTATTTGTGTCAAGAAACTTGGTAAATTTCGTTAACACTCTAAAGTCCTGTGTCTATTCGACGTACAAGTTGGTTTAGAATTATAAAACTCCGCACCGTCACCACACCGTATCCCTGTAGTTCACATGATCGTCAAAATTAAGAGCGATTTCTCCCTAAAGGGCGTCAACCTGTTGGTTCTATAACGGAAATGCCGACTCCTAATTTTGAGATAGGATATTATGTTTTGAGTTTTATTTAGAATGATTTATGCTTTAGATGTGTAGAGTGTGTTCTTGTAATATACAAATATGTCTGTGTAACATGAAGACCCAAACACAACAAATTTTTTACAGTACTTCTGCTCGCACAGACTCTTGTTTAGTGAAATGTGTACAACAAAATTTCAGAATTTTCAGACTTCAACACATTTGTAAAATGTAACCCATTAAAGGCCGGTGGTTACTTTATGTACCACCAGGTTCAGAAATTCTACGTTCTGCTCACAAAGCGCATTGACGTGTATTGTATGGATATCAGAACAGGGATTGTTTTCTTATCCAAAATTAAGTGGTTGGATTTTATAACCGAGATGCAGTTTGTTTCGGTGCCAAATGAATATATATAAAATTCTTTTAACGTCATTATTTAAAGGTTTAATACAGACATCTTACCTAACTTACCACACTATTTACCTATAATTAAACAAGATTGTTCATGGTTGATTATTCAAATAACACGCACAGAGTGTTTGAAGATATTAGAGGGCCTCCGAGCGAGAACCCAGCAATAGAAACCGGATCACTGATATTTACAGACACTTCATGGATGTTTAATAACAACCGCGTCAGAGAGCAACAGCAAAAAAATACAGAAAACTGCGATGTTAGCAGGGCTTGCAAGCAACATCTCAACAGGAGAAACCAGATTACTGAACTTCACAAAAACTGTAGATATTAAGTGCATCCGCGCAAAAATCCAGCAGCAGGTATCAGGTCGCTGATATTTACAGAAAGGTGGGAGACGTCTGAGGGCCAGGACGGTAGCTAGACCATGAACATAGTCGGTACAGAGGCTTCCAGTACGCATATAATGATCTTGGCCTATTCGACGAGTCCGAAACAGGTTTATCATGGCATAACTCGTGACAGATGATGATGATGATGATGATATGTACATATACTGTGTACATATTATGTACGCATATGCGTAGAAAGCGCCTTAGTCGGGACCGTGAAATAGACACTATAATTCCTCATGCCCTCTGTAACACTGCACAAATTATCATGCTTGTACAGGCATATTTCAGAATGAGCGAGCTTACATTTCACAGTAGTATGCTCTGTGGATGATATCATGACTTGGCGCCAGCTCCCGGAACTGCAGCGGAAGTTGCCAGACGCTTAACCACAGTACGTGTAGCAGTGACAAAGATACTGGTAGCTTCTGCACGACTGGCGACGTAAGGGTTCCAAGAAGTGGAATGCCCTACAGCACTAATCGACGCACCCACACCTTCGCTGTAGTACACAACTAGAATGACACCACATTACTTGCGTGCTAACCAGTCACTTATCTAACGTTCGCTGCTCGCCCTATACTCCACAAGCAACTTTTTTTTTAAGGGATCGGCTTCGTGATATTGTCTTCACAGACCTCACATCTGATCAGCATGTCTGTGATATCTAGTAAATTCCTAGTGGGTTCAGCCAAATTTGTAGTGAGTGCAGGGCACCCAACTGCCCCCCTGGCTAGGGGCTTGTTCAGGGCCTTCACGCAAGAACTCAGCAGTAGAAATCAAATTACATATATTTACAGAGATTTGGAGGTATTTTAGAGCCTCCACGCGAGAACTCAAAAGTAGAAACCAGATTACACATTCTTACAGAAATTTGGGATTTATTTGAGGGCCTACATGCGAGAACTCAGCAGTAGAAACCAAATTACAGATATTTACAAACACTTGGGAGATACTTGACAGCCCCCAAGTGAGAACACAACAGTAGGAACCAGCTTGCCATACTCAGGGGCTAATAACGTGAAACCCTAGCAATTACATTCAGGCAGTATGAACGGTGACAAATGGCCTCATAAAATGACACAGTATAAAAGTTCATCCCGCCGCGAGTGGACTCCAGGACCATTACAGACACCCTTGTTCTAACTCGGTTAATTTATCTCCAAACAGATGGACCAAGATTTCATCTTTGATTGCTTACTCAGTATTTAATATAACTCACTTCAAATGAAACAACAGACTATGTGGGTCATCAGAAAGGGTGTTTTATGTGTCTGCAGGTTGACATTAAGTTCCAGTCAATTAGCAGGGCCAGTGTGTACGAGAACCGCCAAAACTCCCCCCCCCCACCCCAAGTAGTTATAAACACGTTTAGAATCTTCTAATTTATAACGATATTGCGCTTACAGCCACGATATTTCGGTCGTTGCAGTCAAGTGTTTGCATTCCCATTTATTATCACGCATCCGCCGATTTTACGGACGGTAAAACCTATGCCTTGCTGAATTTTCAGAGTTTTACGTGGTGTCTTAAAGCAGGCCACGACCGCTTTCCCCCCAATTCATCCTTCACAAATCATTCAACTATTCCCACTCTCCATCTTTTGCATTTAACAAACTCATGCACAAATCTTGTAAGCACGCGTACAACTTACACTAGGCGTGAAGCTCCGCATGACTCCCGTAAGCAACGCAAACAATAACACGGCACTGACAAATCTTGACTGACACCCCGTATTAGTGCAGTGCAAGGGGCGTCTGAAATATTAGCATAAGTGAATTCAGCATCCGAACAATTTAGGTTGTAGCATCATACATAATGCTTATTAACCGTCATTATGCAGCACGCTTAGACTTGGAACCATAAAATATATAGTTATTACCTCAAGAGCTGTAGGTTGACGTATGTATTATCTGAACCTCCAAATTAAAAACCCTGGGAGGAATACGTATGTTAGGGTCAGTATGTATATCAGAAGGGTTTAATTTCATTTTTAATGTTACTTATTTTGAGCTATGCTTTAATCTAATTTGCTTTGACGAAAGTTCATTGCAAAAAAATTAATGCTCTAATTCACACTGTTCTTCTCCATGTTTATCTTAAAATTACAGCTTATAAAATTGCAGCGTTCATAAATATGGTTTTGTAAACAGCCAAGTAGAAATATTTATCAAAATTCAAGCTTTTTAAATGTTAGAAAAGAGATATAGGAAGTCCTCCTTAAACACTCTCTGGGCTGCAATGACTATGGCCCGGCCACCAATGTAGCACGCATTCTTACCAATCATTCGGCCCAGATGTGCTAACGCCAGCACACAGCGTCTGGGTAGGGCACAGGCTGCTTGCTTTTAGGTCCTCTACAGTGCATAGAGTCCTTCGCGTGTATTTAAATTGAAAGTGATTTCATTCATATTATTTTAAAGTATATTTCCTAACGAAAACTTTTATTCAAATATTTAGATTTATTTTCGCAAAATTTCTGGAAGGCCTGCAGCCCTGCAGGCCTCTACTCCTGTGTCCCCTATGGACAAGCCCTCCCTAGTGTATATCATACGTCGTGTGTGATAACAATTGCATTTAGTCTCCTAACAACTCACGCACTTCATTCTATTTATAGCTGCTAAATTGTATGGTATCCGAAAAATCACGATGCAGAAAAAAAATGAAAAAAACTGGGGGGAACAGAATGGTTTATACTGTAAATGAATGCCACGATAAAGGGACAGAATGCAAACATTATACCCTCACAGTCTCTTCTAGTAAGGGAAAGAACATTACAACAAAACTTCATTTTCCCTTCGTCTGCTTCTGATCATTTCTTTGAACTCTCACGTACTACATTAATTATGATGATTATGCTGGAAATCATAGTAATAATCATATACCTGTACTGTATTTGGCATCGAAAACTCCAGGTTGTGCAAATTGCTTGCATTTTTTTAACTCTCACCAATGACAGGGAGTGTCGTTATCGCTGCAGACTACCCAATGAAAAAATTAAGAAATCATAAAAATACAGATTCATAATATTAAAATTCGTTACTGTCACAGATTTACATTTTTGGTTTATTTTCACATTTTATTACATTACGTCCAGAACTGCACGTTTCTTCGGCAATTTGGAATACTTCTTTCAGCATCGGCAGAGGCGGCGTTTGAAATCAACCGTCTAAGATCTTTTGTAATAGAAGAGAGAGAGAGAGAGAGAGAGACGGTGAACGAGGGAGGGAGTTACGAAGTCGCTTTGTACGTTAAGTACTTAGGCGTATAATAAGCCGCGGTTTCTGCTTTGTGCCTGAGTCCTACCTACCCGATTATCCATCAATAATACAGTCTCATTTCGTCCTGCAGTCTGTGATCTAGAGACTGTTATTCTACGATTTGGCCCTGCCCCTAAAGCACGATTCATACCGCCCACAACCACCTGTGACAAAGAATATTATGCACACGGCTCATCTTTTATAGTGCCGGACTTCTATATTTCCCGAGGAGCGCGTTGTATCAAAGAAAGTAGCGACAACCATGTTCCTGGAGGTGTTTCAGACCACCACCCAACCCTGTTTCATACAAAACGTGCAATACTCTGGAAACAGAGCTGGATCTACTGTCAGTTCAATGTTACACTTCTTCGTGCCAGATTTTAAGTGTTCGCAGGCGTTTGCCATTAAAATCCGATATTGAATATTATAATATTATTAATATCCGTATTCACAATAATCTGAAGGTCAAAAGTCATATACTTCAATTTTTTATAAGATGAAGCCGCTTAAATAATATTACAAAAAAAGAGTTTTCACAAAAAGAAAAAACAAATTATTTGCATGAGAAAGATCAATGAAGTTTGTGGAAACAATTGTTGCTTTTTTCGGATAACACAGAAAAAATGTCTGTGAGCAAAACGGTACTTGATTTAATGAGATCAGTAAGGTACATACACTTAAGACTGCCATAAGAAAAACTGCAGTACCATTACGACACAAAATTAGGACATTTATTAGGTTGATTTCGTAAAGTATCAGTTTATTTTATGGTTTGGTTTTGGCTCCACTAAAGTCTGTCCGGGAGACTTATCTCTCAAAAGATAATTTTTAAAATGTATTTTACTCTTCTTTACCTATGCAGCTATGATTGGAGAAGTCCATAAAACTGGCAAGCCAAAATAAATTGAGAAACTTGTGATAACGGGGACCTTACCTTTAAGATCTTACGGTAATTATGAGAATTTTATCTGTTGCCCTGTGTGATGTTAAACTTGGTGTCTTATCACGACAGAAACAGGGCAGGTTCAGCGTGTGTGAAGTCAAAGTGCTGTAAGGAATGAGTGAGCCAAAGAGTCACGGGAGGATGAAAGATGTTCGTAAAGAAAAATTTTCAAGATTTTGTCTTCACCTAATATAAGTCTAATTAGTGTGTTCCAATTCAGGAGCATGCGGTGGGCGAGGCAAGAAGCAAGCTCGAGACAATAGATCGAGGTGTATATGATTTTAAACCAAAAAGCTAAAGGGAAGAGACTACTTGGGTGAGGTAGCAGTAGATTGGAGCCTAACCCTGAAATATATAACAAAACGTATTTTAATTTATAAGGGTGTGAAGAGACACAAGAACAGTGTCTGGTGGTGGACTGTCAATAGAAAACTCCTGTAACAGATCTATATTAATAATTGTCCAACGAGATGCAACACAAAGCAGTCTATTTATTATACTGTAAGTTCACTCTACATTTTGACGTTTTGTTGACCTTGCATCTCAGGATATGCACATGTGCTCGAAACATGCAGAGGCATGAAATAAAACTTATTGTGAAACAAATTTTGTGCATCAAGTTGGTTAAATACTGAGATAAATTCACTCTACGTGTTTCGGGTGTCAACCACACCCATCATCAGGAGTACACAAAACTGTAACTACAGCCTCCGGTACTGGCCATATATTTTGTGCAGCTACCTCCCTCCAATATGGCCGAGCTAGCACCCATCATCGCAGTACCCAAAGCTAACTTGGCCACGTTGGAGGGAGGTAGCTGAACAAAAAATATGGCCAGTACCGGTGGCTGTAGTTACAGTTTTGTGTACTCCTGATGATGGGTGTGGTTGACACCCGAAACATGTAGAGTGAACTTGTAGAATAATAAATAGACTGCTTTGTGTTGCATCTCGTTGGACAATTATTAATATAGATCAGCGATGCACGGAACCATTAACATAAAATTCCTGTCACAGAATCGCTCAATAAATTTAAACAGTCGGCTCAAGTGCTAGAACATCTGACTTACTGAGTTCTGTAGGGCTTTGGCGATGGTCTGCATCATGGTTCATCGAACTGTGGCACACGTGACGTTACTTGTACACAAACAATTGTTTACTGGTACGCAGCCTTAATAAAATATGAAAATACATAAAAGGATAAAACTCTTAAAACTAAAAATAAAAAAAAAGTCACTTGTATTTGTTAACACGCAGCATTGCTGGCTACATCACACAATTCATCCCCGATGTCAGACGATCTTTCAGGTTTCAGCTTTTTACTTAAATACGGAAAAACTTCGGTGGTAAAATTGTTAAATTTCGTTGAATGATAAGGCAGCGACATTTTGAGAACCCCTGGTCTATTATATTCAAAGGCACACTTCTTTCTCTGTGCTTTTTCTGTCGTCCATTATGCAACTAATACACCGCGTGTTTGAAGTCGGCCCTTCTTTCGTCCTCAGGTAGCCAGGAACAGGTCAGGTGTCCGCCAGGTTCGTGTTGAACCTCAGGACCAAAGCACAGTTTTCCTAAACGCGGTATTTTAACTGCGTAACGCCCTGTCACCACGGCATGGCGCGTCCTCAGGTTGCGGATAGAGGAACGGCCTCCTTTATGGAGGGTAGCTGCGAATAAATTGAATAAGCAGTCGTGGACAGCCGACAAGGGGTGGTCCTCCAG
>Ga0123354_10001778_pt1 | contig 27159 bp, 18 predicted proteins | sample TergutLab28metaG_2_FD_97872 | JGI IMG/M metagenome (GOLD analysis project Ga0123354, IMG submission 97872) | Labiotermes labralis P4 segment gut microbial communities from Petit-Saut dam, French Guiana - Lab288 P4 | ecosystem: Host-associated > Arthropoda: Insects > Digestive system > Gut ... | reverse complement strand
TGATCACTCGTCCAGAGGAGTCCTACCGATTGTGATGCGTCGTTGTGTGTGATCTAGAAAACCTCAAGAATGATGAGGAGCCAGAATAAAGCAGGCTGAACCGTTGGGCGACGCCTGCAGCAAGTAGACAACGTAGCAGTTTAGGAGAGAATGAAATACCTAGTTAGTCTCCAAAGACTAGGTGGTATCGTGAAAGAGACAAAAAAAATCTTGTTGGTATCAGTTATAATTATACTAACGATGAACGGAAACATGAACTTTAAAAATTGATGTTTGTGTTGAGAATCACACGAAATATATTATAAAATACGTGTGGAATATGTCGAGATTTAGGATGATACCCCAAGTGGTAAGTGCGGCGATATAAGTACCTGGAGACGTGTTTTTAAAATCGAACCGGCCAAGTCTAGTCCAGCGCAGGAGAATATGCCTTTTGTTGTGTGTGTTTGGCGCAACAGACCAAAACAGGCCCATCAAATTCCCCCGGTTGTCGAGGTTCATAGATAAAACACACACACACACACACACACACGCCTGGAAGTTGTCTCTGGACGAGTGATCAGCTCGTCGCAGAGGCCGCTTCCTACACAGCACACAACAAACTCAAGAGACGAGTATACATGTACTCAGCGGGATTCGAACCTGCAACCCAAGCAATAAAGCGGCCGCATACCTACGTGTTAGACAGCACGACCACCGGCATCGGTTTTATAGTGTGTAAACATGTATTAATGGAATCACGGGCTATGAAAGGTGAAGTGCACGTAACAGTATTTCGAATCCAAGATTAAAGATTTCTTTGGGCGGACTTTCATATACTTCTTACAGAAACCATTTCACTGGGGCAGATACATGTTTATAACTTTTGTGTTCTGGTGTTATGGAGGGGAAGAGTTATAGCGGAAACTTAATAATCCAATAATCCACAGCTGAATATTAAATAATAAACGGTAGACTATAAGTAGAGAAATTTACTTTCGTTTCTCTGCATTCTCGTAACATGGAACAAGAGCGTTCAATAACAGTGTCGCAGTTGGAGGGTTGGGGGGAGGGAAAGCTAGAAGTGCGGCTGGCCCGGCCTGATAAAATATCGCCAAATTGGGCCGCAAAATAAATATTTTGAATGAAAATTTAAAATTTTTTTTTGCGTCGAACAGATTTTTAAGTTCTTGAGCCAAAGAGGACGTGATTTGCGTTTTTTTTAAAGATTTCTGTTATGTGTGACCATTGAGATTATTGGCCCCAGGTGCGGAAGCACTGCTCATGATGGCACAGGCTGTCAGCAGAACGTCGTGTCTGCTGCTGTAACCGCACTCAAATTCTCACGGCTGATCGTGTCCTGGCTGAGATGGCCAGTCGCCACCCTCTCGCTGGTTAGATCCGGGATAAGTCTGTGTGGAATTTTTGTTTAGTAAAGATACACTATGACAATTTATAGTCCGTACACTTCGGTTTTCTGTTGTCATTTTCATTCCACCATTGCTCCATTTTTGTGGGCCGGGTAGCTCAGTCGATATAGCGACTGACTACGGGCTGGACGGTCCGGGATTGAATCCCGTTGGGGACGAGATCTTCCGCCCGTCCTGACCGGCCGAGGGGCCCACCCATCCTCTTTTAAAATGGGTACCGGGTCTTCCCTGGGGGTAAAGTGCGGCTTGGGCGTGCTGCTGACCACTCACCTCCTTCCAGTTCCGCGGTCATGGAAGAGTAGAGCTATATCTCTACCCACCCTCTGGGCCACACCGGATCTGTAACGGGATCACTTTAAGTTTATTGCTTCTTAATTAGCAACTAATAACGGTGTTACATAAAGTACTTTTCCGTTCGTGAAGAAAGTGTGCTACCATTTCTGCACACATCCATCATACCAACACAATCAGGTATCCGGAGTAATAAACCATTCACGAAAAACTTTCATAAAAATTACTACACACTAGCTGTTAACCATCACGCCTTTCTGCTCAGGTACAAACCTCAGTCGCCTCTGTATGGTCTTCGATTGTTCCTGACACTTCCAAAAATTAACCTCGAAAGACATCCGCTTTGGTCCTTCCCGCTTGTATTCAAGTACAGAGCAAATGAGTTCGCAGTTTAGCCCATGCCAAGGCCTCTTTGCCGCTACAAGATGACATAAAGAAATTTGGACAAAATGGCTTTGTTCCTAAAACGCTTTGAACCGAAGATCATAGAGTTAATTCAGCTTAACAGCGGGCGTAATATAACTCTTTTTAACACTCAGTGATTCCTGAGAATACCGCCTGTTTCAACCTTCGGAATCACTGCATTCTGCCCACAGATGCTACTTGTGTATTCCATTCAATTATCATTAAAAGCAGCGAAAATTTCAGCGGAAAAATTAACATAAAGACATTTTAAATGGATGCAGCTTGTTTGCTATAAAGAAGGGACTGAATATTTTTATATTGTTTAGATCAGTGTCGTGCTTCTCTGGTTTAGAGAATATAAATTTTTCCAGGCTGTTTCATTCCCAGCTTTCTCATAATAAATAGCTTCACATTTTTCACTGCTCTTTTTACAGAATTTATGAGCGGATTTTACAGACGTACGGAGCAAACAGCATCCAAAATATTTCTGGCATATTTTATTTTAATTTTGCTGCCAAGCTATTTCATTTTTTTTTTTTGTTTATTGGTAAACTGTCTAGACGGTATAAATGGAATCGCAAATTTCGGTTATTTCTCCCTGTCATTTGCATTATTTAAAGGTCTATCGCGCACCAACGCTATGTTAGTAACCACCGGAGCAGGAATGAAATGACCAAGGGCAAAATGAAAACAAACGTGATATGTTACGGAATGAAATTTGATGTTTGTATAATGTGCAGAATGGCATTCCATTGTTTTGCTGTCAAACAAGGCTTATTGAACATACCTGTATTAATTTATGAACTGGTCTATCGATACTGAGCCAGTCATCACCGTTCACTTGTATGTAACCCGTATCTATAAAAGAATCAGAAATCGGAGCCCATTTTGAGAAACTGATATTCTTTAGCTCCTGAAGAATTTCTTCGTTTTCTTTTGGGGAACTCTAGTGGTCTCCAGTGGAACGTTGTAATTTTTGCTTTTCATTTTGTCGAGCATGTAGCACGCATAGGAAATATAAGAATGTAATCAAATGTTTGTTCAAAACAGGAAGAAGTTAACCATTTTGAAGAACTAGGTACTAGGTTTAAATGGAAGGAGAGTGTTAAAATATTCCCTACGTTAATGGGATATATGCGGGACCGCTTTAGCACTGTGGGTAAGGTACTGTGTTGAAAATCGGAAAGTTGCTGGTTCGATCCCACCTGGTGTCAGTGGATTTTTTATTGACCATAAAATTCTTCCGATCGCACTATGGCCCTGGGGTCGACTCAGCCTCTGAGAAATGAGTACCAGGAGTATTTTCTGGGGGTAAATGCGGCCGGTGCGTAAGGCTGGCAACCTTACCACCATCCTGTGCCGTTGTCATAAAATCTGGGAACCTTAACTTCCTGGAACCCTCTGGGCCACTCCTGGTCTGTAACAGGACTGCTTTACCTTTAAAAGGCTATATGGGTGTGCACTGAATTTATCTGACTTAGCATTGTGATAAATGGGTTGTTGTTGTTAACAGGGTGATGAATCTTCCGGCTTAATGAAAGAGAAATTTCTTGATAAGGTGGCAAGTGTAAATTTCTTAAGGAAACCTCTACCAAATGCAGTTAAGTGATACACAAACAAGGCTCTTCGTTGTCTATGTACTCTGCAGGATCCCACCTCCATACGTATCCCTCTTTCCTGTGAAACAGTAACGGGAATTTGCCGAACAGCTATACCCTTTTGTGCAGAATTAATTTTAGGTGTGTGGGAATTTTTGTGATCGAACACGCTGTTATAATTTAGTGGAAGCGTGAAAGTTAGGGAACGTTGCTGCTCGTGCTGACGAGAGATGTGTTAAAAAAAAGAAAACCTTCCATAAGCAACGAAATTTTGGTGTGAGTTGAAAACCCACACAATATAGATCTACATGTGTCAGTAAGAGTAAGTGAAATGTATGTAGGTTGCTTGGATAATGGGCCTGCACGTATTTCTCATATTCGGTCCAGAACCTTTGATATTCCTTGTCCTATGCAAAGCCACAGGGATTACGTGAACAGAGCTGTTATTTTATGTGTTTTTTTCTATGGGCGTGAAACCTCGTCCCTCGCACTGTATGAAGAACGGAAGCCGAGTGTGTCTGAGAAAAGGGTAATGAGGATTATAATGGAACCTAGGAGGAATTAAGTAACTGGAGAACGGAGACAGATTTTCACTTCGCATCAAATACTATTCGAGTGATTAAGTCAAGGAGGATGAGGTGGGCGAGGTGGACGGGGCGTGCGGTAGGTACAAGGAAATAGAAAAAACATGCGGAATTTTAGTGCGGAAACCTGAATTAGGGACAAACTCCTGTAAGGCGTAAGCGTAAATGTGATTATAATGTTAAAGTGAATCCTAAATATAGAATTATGGGAGTGTGTGGAGTGTGTGGAATGGATTAATCTAACTCTGGATTAGTACAAGTGGCGTACTCTTGTGAATACTGTCATGAAACTGCGGCATCCGTAAAATGCAAGGGATTTCTTGACTGGCTGTGGAAATTTTAGCTTCTCAAGAAGGACTCCTTTCAGTAGAGTTAGTTATTTAGTTAGTTGGTAGTTCTGTCTTATATAGGCAACATTTCACATACCGAGGAAAGTCTATTGGTCGACTACGAATATTCTCGCCTCACAGGAGCGAATGTGACGCAAGCGTTTGCACTGTGGCTTATGAATAACGTGCTCGTACTTGCTTACGAGACGTGTGCGATCGCCATCTGGCGTTGAAAATAGAGACGAATCGTTGTGGAAACCAATTTCACCCTTTTATTAGAGAACCTCCCACACAGCTGCCCATACTCGCGCGTTCACAGGAACAAGGGTGTGAACTCTCTGACAGCCACGTGTTGCGGTTCACAAGATACGACACTGGATATTACCCTAACTTTAAACTTGCTTGGTTTTATGTTCGTAGACATCGGGCCACAGTAAATATGAATCGTTATTCTCTTGAATCCCACTGGTATTTTCAGACCATACTGTCTTTCCCATTGGAAATTACGAACCAGTCAACCACTTTTCACACAACGTAACACGCGATCGTTATGACAATGAAGGAGACTCCAACGTTAACTTTCTGCAAGCCATAAAACAACATGGAGGGCGCGCGAACTTGTGAGGTTGGAGAGACACTAGAAGCACTTCTGCTTTAATATCCTAAAATAATGTATAATAATAGAACATGGAAAAGTATATTATTTTGTTAGGGTTACAAGTTTGTAGAGTATAAATAAACAATATGGCTGCCGCGCAAAAAATCTGCTTTAGCTTTAATTTTGTTGGCGATGGTTAGTGAAGTATAGGAGCTGGGCATGGCAAATATTGATCGGCGGTGAAGCGTAAAAATACTTAATGTACACAATATGCGTGACGCACTTTCTTGAAGCCAGCTTTTCAAAGTAGTATAAGTAATAGTAGCAGTAGTAGTAATAGTAGTTGTAGTAGCAGTAGTAGCAGCAGTAGTAGTAGTGATAGTAGTAGTAGAAACAGTAGCAGCAGCAGCAGTAGTGGTAGTAGTATACTAGCACTAGTAATAATAGCAGGAATAGTAGTAGTAGTAGCAGTAATAGTTATAGTAGCAGCAGCAATAATAGTAGTAACAGTAGCAGCAGCAGTAGTAGTAGTAATAGTAGTAGCAATAGTAGCAGCAGCATAGTAGTAGTAGTAGCAATAGTAGCAGCAGCATAGTAGTAGTAGTAGTGTAGCAGCAGTAGTAGCAGTAGTAGTAGTAGTAGTAGTAGTAGCAATAGTAATAATAGCAGTAGTAGTGGTAGCAGTAGTAGTAATAGTAGTAGTAGCAATAGTAATAACTGCAGTATTAGTGGTAGCAGCAGCAGTAGTAGTAGTAATAGTAGTAGCAATAGTAGCAGCAGCATAGTAGTAGTAGTAGTGTAGCAGCAGTAGTAGCAGTAGTAGTAGTAGTAGTAGTAGCAATAGTAATAATAGCAGTATTAGTGGTAGCAGCAGCAGTAGTAGTAGTAATAGTAGTAGCAATAGTAGCAGCAGCATAGTAGTAGTAGTAGTGTAGCAGCAGTAGTAGCAGTAGTAGTAGTAGTAGTAGCAATAGTAATAATAGCAGTAGTAGTGGTAGCAGTAGTAGTAATAGTAGTAGTAGCAATAGTAATAATTGCAGTATTAGTGGTAGCAGCAGCAGTAGTAGTAGTAGTAGCACTAGTAATAATAGCAGTAGTAGTAGTAGTAATAGTAGTATACAACCTAATAAATGTGTGCACTACCACTATTCCTGTAAGGCTGACAACCTTACCACCATCCTGTGCCGTTGTCACGAAATCTGGGAGCCTTAACATCCTGGAACCCTCTGGCCTGTCCAGGCCTGTAATGGGACCGCTTTACTTTACTTTACTACTATTCATGTGCAAGGCAATAGCGGTAAAATTAAATAAGGAGCACTAGTACGATGATAACCAAAGTCATTAGAGACAAGTGGCGATAGTATAATGTGGGATAAACAAGTGAAAACTGACAGAATCATTCCAAACTATAAACCGTGCATCGCAATCCATGATAATCAAGAAGGAACGTGTCTGGTAACACATATTTCAGTTTAAGGAGACACACGTGTGGTCAAGAAATAAGCCAAAGAGCTTTAAAAATGTAAGGAACTAGCAACATAAATACAGCTTATGTGCAATAAGTACCCGGAAGTGATATCTGTAATAATATGGGAAACCTGGAACCATCTCAAAATATTTAAGAAAATATCTGAACAACATAGACTGAAAGCACATAATCGAGCAACTACAGGAAACAACCGTATTGGTCAATGCGCCCGTACTTCGGACAGTACTAAAATACAGGACACAAAGTGTATAATAAAAAATAACATTACATGTACCAAAAGCCGTAACCACAGAACAGCTGTAACATATATCTTAGAAATACGGATTGTCTCAAGTATTACATATACCCCGCATAATGGAGATAATTAATAGTAATAATAATAATAAAGCGTAATAAATCTATGGGACTAGTAATCTGTGCAGCTGAAAGGAAGCTTTATACATTCTGCTCAGAGCAACTTGCTCAGTATTATTGATCAAATTGCTGTTGGTACTCGGAGTGCTTCGGGCAGCCCGTATCGCAAGCAGTCAATTGAACCACATCCTTTCTTTACGCCAGACTTTCAACTACTAGAGAGAAATAAGAATATCAAATACACACACTTCACGTAAACATGTTACTAGACATTTGAAGTTCAGTGCTTCTGGTTTTACTCAGAATACATGCGTAATGTCCATCATTTCCGTTAATTTGCGGTATAACTGGCCTATTGCAGTGACTTTGAATACACTCAGTTTAATTTATTAGTGACGAGCCCATCCAAGTGATTAACGTTGGGTGATAACATAGCATTGACACTGATGTGTCTAAGGCAGACTTCGAATGAAAATTACTGTCATCATAAAAAGGTTATTCATTTTACATTCTTTTTATGTTGAAGATTTGAAACATGAAATTCAATGAAAGATTATTTTAAAAATTTAGTTTGAACTACAAAAGACACACATTCCTTCTACTTTACACATCCAATAATGTTAATGATGTGTAGGAAGGTAACAGCTGTTTGTTGTGAGAGTCCTACAGAACACCTGAATACACTGTATGGACAAAATGCAGAATTTTGTGATGTTAAAGCAGGTGCTACGTTGATGGGCATTTTGTTATAGAGGGATGACAAATATGGACAGTCCTTAAAGTGTTAACAAGTACAGTGCGGAGGAAAGGTTCCTGGAAAAAACACACACAAACAATTTACTTGGAATTGGAAAGGTAACAAAGTTTCTAGCAAATAATTTAAATTGGTCGATAAAGAGTTCATTGTATTTTTTACGTTTGAAAGCGAAAAGCGAAACACTCGTTTTAGTGTGGCTTATTAGCGGAGATTAATGTAAGTTATTTAGGAGTACACCTTCATTTCTTGGACACGTTGTAAGTATCCAGTAAATTTAAAAGATAACATTTTTATGTGTTTTCTAGAAAGAATGTGCATCGTTGAACCCGTATTTTACAACAGAGTTTTTTTTTCACAGTTACGTGGCAAGCTAAAACATACATTCAGCTAAAAATACTGAGAATCAGTCATTTGTAATGTCTTGCATCAGGCCAAAATTTTACACTTTGGAACGTGAATTCGTATGTTCGTGTTTGGCACCTATATATCTATCCATTTATACAGGGTGTATCTAAAATTATTCTACATCTGTATATCATAGTTAACGAAGCTGATAGTTCCATGAACAGGATAACGTGAAGTGAAGCAATTAATTACCCACAAAAATTAAATTAATTGGTGTAGGTGTTTTCCTGTTGCAGTTCTTATCACAAAGTTTTGTGTCGTACAGAATCTGTTGATGTATTGTGTGTACAGAAATGTTGAATGTTTGTTCTGAGATTAATGCAAGGCACGGCAACACACTGTGTAGTCAGAACGTAGACTTTCTGAGAGTTAAAACTGGTGGTACACAAAGTAACCACTGGATTTAAAACACCCAGGTTTTAACATTCAATCCCGCTGGGACATGACGCCTAGTGGGTTAGTAAATAGTACGTAATGACTTTTTGTAGTTGTATGCTAGCTGCATCTTCATGCTAGACGTTTTGCCTTACCCTGAAAAAGGAGTGACTAAGCTTATTCGAAAGTTCGGTAAATATAACTTACCGATCTACACGACATGATATCCCAACACGACTGTGAAAGGCACAAGTACAGTATTTCATTATTACATATTCTATTACGCATTGAAAATTACACCTGTAGGACAGAAGTCTAGATCAAAGAATTTGCTTACGTAGCCCACAAACGTTCACCCTAGAGCAGACCACGAAGACCCAGAGGAGGATTAGAGGTATAAACCTACTCTTTCTTTAACCTCGGCGCTAGATGGGGTGGGTGGTCAACGCCACCTCCTGGACGTACGTCGCCCATACTGTTAAGAATTTAAAATTGTCAATTTATCGTACACATATCTTTTAAGACCGTCAGAACAACGTCTCCTCTGGTTCACCAGTGCCAAAAGACGTTGAACATCTCTTTCCGGCATGCAGTGGAGGTATATTGCTGGAATAAGAGGTAATGAAATCGCCGATGGGCTCGCAAGGGGCGGCTCTGCTCTGAGGTTTCTTGGACCCGAGCCGGCCCTGGGGGTCTCTAGGCGTGACTTACAAAAGAGGCTCGGTCGCTGGTTGGTCAACCAGCATGGGGCTCAATGGCGTGGTCTTGGTGATACCCAAAGACAGGCTCGAGAACTCATCTCGCGACCCAGTGTGTGTACCAGGGCTAAATTTTTTACCTTTAATAGGACTCAATCCAGGGCTGTAACTGACCCCCTTACGGGTCATAACACCCTGAGGAGACATCTGTACCTACCATGGCTGCTTGACAGTCCATTGTGCAGGAAGTGCGGGGTGAGAGAGGAAACCTCGGCCCACATTCTTTGTTAGTGAGAGGCTTTGGCCTCACTCAGACATGCGTATCTAGGCTCCTCTATGTTGGAGACGGAGGATATTAAGAGTTTAGGCTTGGGGGCCATCTGGAATTTTAGTAAGGTTACGGGGCACCATGATTCGATATGGAACACAAAGGGCCCCTTAAATCAAGGCCTAGGTGCATCTGGGCTGAGAGGACCCGAACCCAAATGCATATCAATCAGTGATCAGTCAATTACACATATCTTTATTCAAGGAAGCAGAGAGGAAGGAACGCTGTCTGAAACGATTACATACGATTTTGTACCTCAAATTAGGCCAGAACTGTGTCATTCCAGTCCTCTTTCAATCATCATTCACTGATCAGTCTACCATCCGACACTGTGCAAGGTGGGCGACTGACAGTGTTGTGAATAAGCTATAACTAAACAAATAAATACGCAAGATGGATGGCTGTGTTCGTTGTCGAAAGCCTTTACCTAAAAACGTATTATGTCGTTGCTAATTATCGTACAGATTCTCACTTGAATGAAGCTGGCGGTTTGGATAATGGCATCGGGTCATTAACTGTTTTACACAACATTAGGTAACTATTGGGTCACGGCTGACATTCTAAACAACAGAGCGAATTTTGAACGAAGGGTACGAAGTGCGGAGCGTCAAGATTGAAACTGAGTTTCACAAAGTGTCTACCGCCGTAGACATCACTCATCTTCATCGTAAGCTGATCATTTATTAAAAAAATGACCACATTCTGTTATTTCATGTGCTCACGGCAAAGAGTGTGTATTATGAACGCAATGTAAGAAAAACTTAAATCCGTACGATATTTTCGTTTCTCAAACCAGCGCTCGTATTTTGATCTAATTTAACAATTACGTATCTACACGACAACTTGCTGAAAGCCGTTAATTTTGGTTCGTATGTTACAAATACGAATCCTGCTTTATATAACGACGTAATTAAATTCATTCTCTTTTCTCTGGAACTCTCCCTGATGTACAAAGTTTTGTTTAAAACTATGATTTTATTTTCTTTGGTACTTCGATTAAAGTAAGTATCCAGTTATATTTCACTCACTGACAGGAAGAAAATTATCTTGGCAGTCAGAGCTGTTACTTGAACCATTTTCGTGTGTATCAAAACAGACAGTATGCAATCAGAAGTGACCCCACTGATGCATGCAACAGTTACAACGTGGCCATGATGCAACATATTCCTCGAATCTGGAACGGATTCTGATAGACGCTTATTCTTCATCCGTGGATAATATAGCTTAGTCTGCTGAAACTTCCATCTCTTCCATACCGACTTCACTGCCCTTCCGGAACTCCGTCCTTATTACTTCAGTTGTTATTATAAGATGAACTTACAGAATGGAAGGGGTACGCCGTTGAGGAACTGCGCTACAAGCCGGAAGTTCGCGGGTTCGATTCCCGATGGGGTCCTTCCGGCCGCACTGTTGCCCTTGGGGCGATTCACCCTCTAACAGAAGTTTGTACCAGGGGTATTTCCTAGGATGGGGCGTAAAGACGGTCGTTGGGTACGTCTGACAACCTTGACACATTCATGTGCCGCTTGTCTGGAAATTTTGGGAGCACCAGTATCCTGGAGTCCTAAGGGTCTGGCTAGGACTGTAGAGATTGCTTTGCCACCACAGAGTGGAAATTTGCGTTATGTTTTGTACTAAGGAAACTTTTAAATACACACTTTGTGCACTTATCACAAGAAAACACTAGTCTGTCTTCATAATGGACGATTGTTGGAAAAATATGGTAGAACCAGACAGGCGACAATATAGTACTGAACATGCGCATTTCATGCTGGATAACTAAGGCTACAGACACACACACACACACACACACACACACAGAATATGTAATACTTATTGATTTTCCACGGCAACAATGGTGACACGAACGCGTGTCAGTGTTAGATATACGTCCTCTACCTTACCTGTCCTGTGGCATCTATGCGTAGTTCTTTCAGATTTTCTCTTTTCATCAGATTTTTCGAAATAGAGTTAGTATATTTATAATTTCCTAGTAAATGCTACGTATCCCATTCATCGCATTCTTCTCGGTTTGATTACTGCAATAATATCCTGTGGAATGTGCACTTTGTGAAGTTCAGGTGAAGAATCCATTCACATCCGAGGCCCTGTGTAACGGTTCGTAATGTCAGAGGTACCAAATATAATTGTGTGTTGAAGTAATACTGAATTATAACATCTAGATTTTCACTCTTATGTGGAGCGTTTTGTTCTACAGAACATTACGTTTCGACCGATAATAAATGTGTGGAAAAAATACAAGTGGGTGCTTTTTTTTTGGTGGGCGTACTAAATACATAAAACAAAAAATAAACGGCTAGAAAGGAATTTGTGCTATAGGAATTTTGCAGCTTGATCAAGTGCTTTGAATTGCGAGTTTTAGCAAACTCTGGATAATGTCAGATGATTGAAAACTTGCAATCCTTAAATCGAACATTGGATGCTATTCTGGGTCATTTCGTTTTATTTCATTTAGCATTATATACTTATATCCATTTTTAATATTGTCCTTAACTCTACTCGACATTTCAGATTGCAAAGTAATTGAATATAATAAATTTCGCTTAAATTCAAACATAATAGTCTACTTTTGCCGCCTAATATTTTGCTATAAAATAGGCACATTCAGTGCTGTTGTTGAACTCCAAGTTCAAAGCACCAGTTTTTCAAAAGAAAGAAATCATACAGGCGAAACTAATTAGTGTTATAATGAAGGCATTGTTTTGTAGAATCATTAGACAAATTTTTGAATGAGGACCTTTTGCTTGTGACAAATAATAAACATGGAAGAGCACAGTATATAGTACTTTTATGCCGGACGTAAATAGAATGCAAATAGCTCAGTTAGTAATAACGTCACAGTCTTAGCTGATTTTATGGCATTACTGAAGGATTTAAAGCTTAAACAGATCAGGTTAAGTTAGACTACATTTCCGGAATGTACAGCTATAAATCGAAAGCGCTGAACAATAGCGTAATTGCAACATAGGAAGTTGTTTCGTTTCTGTTAAACTTCAACACATTGGTTATAATATTTACCACCTATTGATTGATTAATTATCTAACCCCCATTAAACAGGTACTTTTGTGATGCAGAATCAGTGTGTTTTCTGTGAGTTAGGAAACGAATATGTAAATAATATTAAGTTTAATTTAATATTTCAGAAGATTAACAGCCACATCTAGTGGTAGTGTTGAGTACTAAGTACTATAATGTGAAGAATTCTTGCGTTTCTACCACATATCATACTTAAGTGTTTTGTTCACTTTTCATAACCAATATCGTTGCTTCCCTAAGCAGAATTAACCGATTGATCTTTGTAATAAACATGGAACGTATTCTCTGTGAAGAAAGGTAAAGCAAACCCCTCTACAGACCTGGACAGACCCTGAGGGTTCCAGGAAGTTGAGGCTCCCAGTTTTCATGAGAGTAGGCACATGAAGGTGCTAAGGTTTTCAGCACTACGCTCCGGCTGCCTTTACCCCCCAGAAAATATTCGTGGTACTCATGTATGTTGGAGAATGAGTCGGCCCCAGGGCCATAGTTCGGCCGGAAGGGTTATGTCAATAAAAAATCTGTATGCGGTATGAAATGAATTTTTATAAATACGTATGATTAAGGTGAATGGGACTATTTAAAACTGTAGGCTTCTCCGTCCCTTGCTTTAAGGACTGCAATTTAAAATGCACGGTTCTCTGAACATCTACGTAGTCACTTGAGTACTGCACTGTCTTGGAAACAATTTAAAAGAAAATAAACCACAGGAAATCTGTTATCGGGATTAGACAACTTTTGCAATTTGAACGCTACTGGAATACGTTACCTTTAGTTTTTGGTACTTGTAATCTATGCATTATCATAAGTGACTGCGATATAATAAATATGAGCCGGAATAACTACAGTCAGATATAAGTTCTTTGTTGGGGCAGGAATTTTCCTCTTGTCCACCACGTTAGGATCGGATCTGAAGCTACCCGAGCGTGAACATTTTCACTTTCTTCCATCTCCTCGTAGTTCTGAGTTTCGTCCACATTAGTTCCTCTTCTCTTCTCTTCTCTCCATACCTAACATTCTTCCTACTATCGCAGTTTTTCTTCTTTTGCAGCTGTAAAGAACTTTAATATACAGAAATTCGGATCCAACATATGAATAGGACTAAGTAGCCGTTGGCTTATGTGACGGCAAATATCCTCGCGATGCATGTCTACGGTACAGATGGCAGACGCCCCATGTCTGACTGGGAGGCACAGGGACATCTTCTCGCAGTACCGTCAGTCGATTCATTGTGTTGTCCTTCACGTGGCTAGTCCGTAGCCTCCTCCACAATGAGTTCCCCAGACAGTGCGGTCTAGTGCTCACTCTTTCAAATACAGTATCCTGTTTGCTTTAAGGTCATCCAGAAGCTGCTTACGTCTTATTCCTCGTCTTCCCTTCCTTTCTATCTTTCCCTCAGTAACGTGTTTGAGAAGGCTTTTTCTAAGTAAGATATGACCATTTAAGTTAGCCTTCCTTTTTCTTACTCTATGTAAAATGTTCTTGTTTTCATTTCTCCAGTTAACACGCCGTTTGTTACAATGCGAAACATAGCAACATCATTATTTAAGAAACTAGTGACGGTCCGTCATATGATGAGGTTAACGTGAAATTCACGCGTTAATCCACGGAGCTTCTAATTTTAATTTCCAAAGATAATACTTCGACAGGCCCATTCGTTTACATTGCAGGACCCAGATGGACGATACGAAATAACAACTGTACCCGGTATTGACACCATAAATTTAAGGAGTCTAGCATTGTAGATGTTACGGTCAATTGGGGACGCTGCAGTACCCACCGAAACATTAGTTCCTGTTTACATCGTTTCTTGATAATATTTGCCATCTGACCTATCGTCAACTAATAGCGTAATCTGAAAAGCGGCGCTTTATGAAATGAGGATCCTGTAGAAGTGCGGAACATGTAATATCGAGGCTAAGGAAAGAAATGCGATAGCAAGTTAAGAGGGAAAATCTATGTTAAGAGCAGAAAGATTAAAAGAAGAATATAATAAAGGAACAAAATGAAATGGGGCTTGAAATTTTTGAAGAAAAAGGTAAGATGATTCCTGAGTATAGATGAAGTTGCTGAACAGAAACAAGGCACACAGAAGCTTTGACAAAAATCCGGGAAAAAGTTTTCTGATAAATGGATATTTAAAGAAATAAAGACAATGAGAAATGAACGTATAAAGGCACTAGAAAAGGAGAATATGCAAGGAATGCTGCTGAAAGACAGAAGTAAAATAAGAACGGAAGGAATACGAGGCGTGAAAACACAGCAGCCTAACGACGTCGTTACAAGAGTAATCATCCTTCCCGGGGTGTTGAATTCGTTCCTCGGGAAGGTACAGTCAGCCCAATTGACGTCCATGTTTACCATCTCACCTTGCACGTTCGATTAGTTTCTAGGGAAATGATGGGCGTAAAACTCATTAACGAAGCTTAATTATAGAACACGTGTCTCTTGTCTCTTGAATAGACCAGCCTTGGCACTTTACTCCTGTGTTAACGATCATTTACACTGTCTGGTGCTTCGTGGATACGAGTTAGTGCGATGTCACAACTTAAAACATGTAGCGTTCTTATGTTTATTAGGCAGTGCTATTCTGGAAGTCGTTTTCTAAGGAAAAGTGTTTATTTTTATTACAGTAAGATGCGAATATCGGTTTTGCGAAAAAGTCCGGCCAAAAACAGTATTAGGCGCGCTCGCTAAACTGTGGAAAGCGACTATTAGCTGAGTCTGTACGTCCGTCCTTCCGTTTATCTCTCAGCATGGAAGAACTCGCCACCCATTGGACGGCTTTTCACGAAATTTGATATTTGAGGTTTTTGTTCCCAAATTCTGCCAAACAAAAGGATTTTTAAAAAATCTGACAAGCATAAAAAGTGCCTTACATGAAGACCTGTGTTCTGTGTTCATTTGTGATCATTTCTCGCTTAATTCTTTTTGAATTAGAACTATTTCAGACAAAAGTTTAATAAAGAAATCAAAACGCACGTTTCGTGTTCTATTATATTTCTTTCCGAAAATCGAGCCGTTTATGAGATAGTGTGGCAACATATGGCAGATCTAGACAGGCCACAGGTGACAAGATAATACGGCGCATGCGCTTTGCATGCTGGACCACTAAGGCAAGATACAGACACACATTCATAATGTTGAATTTATTATACTAAATGTTTGTAACTCGACAACGGGGCGAAGGAAACATGTTTTTGCACTTTGATGGACACACTAAACAATTTTATATTGTGTGACAGCTATATCTACACATACAAGAATAAAAAGGTGAAGTACTGTTGCGTTTCCATTCCAACAATTGTTACGTGAACAGGTCAAAATGTAAAGCTACACGTACGTTGTCTTCTTTGGTAACCGAAGAATAAATCTGATAAGGTGAGTTTTCCAGGTCGTTAATTGTAGACTTAACAGAATCCCTGGCACTTATCCTAATGCGTTTAAGATGAAAATTCTAAAGTCTGTCTTTGTTTAGTGGCATTGCCATAGCCGGGTCTGGAGTGTCTCTTCTCCGAGGGATTGTTTTGCAGGAGCTATATTGGACAAAGTAGCCCTGGGATTGTTTTTCTTCCGAGTGCTTGGATCGTCCCTTGGCAGTATCATTCCACGGATGCCTCATACTTATATTCATTCATCTGTCACAAACGCCATGTAACCCGTGCAGTCGACGAAGTCATTAAACGAAGTACCTGTATCTATTTTTCTTTTATACTAACCGGTTATTACCTTAACACGGCTGTTGCCAAATATTTTCACTTCCGGTCTCCTTCTGGCTTTCAAAAATAACCACTCACATCGTTGCTGACGTAAATGTAGAGTGTCCTGATGATAGGGATCCAAAATTAGATATGTATTTATCAGAACTGATTGTAGATATCCGCGAATACATTCCAGTATCATTCGTAACAAGACATAGTTTGCTCTTGCTTTAATTAAACTGACTGTCGCTCGGCTCGTCGGTACTGGAGGTTTCCTAATAAGATATTCTAACTGTCATACGAAATAAACGCAACGTTAATTAAAGAAGTTTCGTGAATATTTTCAACACAACATTATTCATTCAATTTAAAAAATAAGTAAACTTCAAAGTAGCCATCTTTATCGTTGCACCGTGCATTTTATAGTTTATTTAAGTAAAAATAATTTTACTAACAGAATGCTGCCACAGCACCAAATTAATATAACGAATTAAATCACTGACTGTTTTAAACTGTACTTTAGCAAGGAACAAAGTATGCTCCCTGAGGATGATCGTTCGAAACATGTAGGAGCGTTTTAAGTGTTTAATGTAAATTTTAGATTATTGAAGGCTATATATATATATATATACGCATTTGTTGGTGTGTTACTTAAATATTCAAAGTAGCCATTACAGAATAGTGTTAAAAGGGTTTCATTGGAATTAGTCGCGGACCATTTGGGTTCTGCGGAGCACAGGTTGTACCACTGTCAGATACTTAACAAAGCTTTTAACTAACTGATAAGACTGAGGGCAGACATTTTACGACGCTTGCATGGACACCGCTTTCGGTCTGCAGTGCATTAAGCACTGTCCATAAAAAGCTAACTGCGTAGAGCCGTGACGTCTTTCGGAAATGAATTCTCACTTAGCTACCCAAGAATATGTCTGCCTTTCATGAAACCCGAGCAGTCATTACAGTCTTATTATAACTTATTCATTCCGTGCATTGTGACTAAATTTCTCATTTATAAAACTAACATAACCATACAGTGGGTTGTTTGACCGTGCATCTTCCTCATGAAATAAAGTGACATATCAACTTGATGCAACTGGGTAATTTTATTGATGTATTCTTAGCTCCACATGTTTCGGGTACATACGCCCATTATCAGGAGCATTAGATGTTGAGTTGCAACATATGGTTTTCTGCACCCAGTTTGTGGATAGATGGTGGTGGTCTTGAGAGCCGCTGCGTAGGTCGTGTGTACGGTGCGGATGGTGCTGTGCGACTCGCACGGCAACATCCGCACCGTACACACGACCTACGCCACGGCTCTCAAGACCACCATCTATCCAAAAACTCGGTGCAGAAAACCATATGTTGCAACTCAACATCTAATGCTCCTGATGATGGGCGTATGTACCCGAAACATGTGGAGCTAAGAATACATTAATAAAATTACCTTGTTGCATCAAGTTGGCACTTCACTTTATAACCATACAGTATTTTGTTTATGGCTATTCCTACGTGCAGTAGCTGCAGTAATCACTACATATATAAAATGTATTGCTCTTGTAATGTATTATGCTTTAGTGAGTTTAAAATATTGATGTATAGACTCCCTGAAGATGGCGTAGTTCCGCCGAAACACGTAGCAGTAAACAAAGAACTGTCTTGTTATATATATTAGATGTGTATATGTTGGTGGTGTAAACGAGCAATTTAGTCGTTACACTGTTCAGATGAGTTCGTGGTGGACTGTTGCCAACACTTTAATCGCTCTGTCCCTGTGATAAGCCACCTGAATCAGGTCCAGCGTGCCCTGTATCATTTGACCACACAATTAATATACAAGCTTGGGGAATACATTTTGGACCAGGAGGGACGAGTTGACGGGGGAGTGGAGAAGACTACATACCGAGGAGCTGTGCTGTGTACTCCTCATCATATATCATTCTGGTGATCAAATCAAGCAGTGAGATGGCTAGGACAGGAGAGGCGCGTACAGGGTTTTGGTTGGGGACCCGAGAGATGGAGACCACTTGGCAGACCTAGGTGTACGTAGGAGGATAACATTTAAATGAATCTGCTAGAAGTGGAATGGGGAGACATGAACTGGATTGATCTGGCTCAGGATAAGGACGGGTGGCGGGCGCTTGTGAATGCGGTGATGAACCTTCGAGTGCCATACAATGTGGGAATTTCTTGACTAGTAGAGAACCTGTTAGTTTCTCTGCTCCGTGGAATAGTAGTAGTAAAGCTAAACTAGTCCCATTACAGGTCCGAGGTGCCCAGAGGGTTCCAGGAAGTTAAGATTCGCAGATTACGTGACAATGGCCCAGAATGGTGGTAAGGTTGTCAGCCTTACGCACCGGCCGCTCCTCCCCCCCCTCCTCAAGGAATACCCCTGGTACTCATTTCTGTTAGTGGCTGAGTCGACCCCAGGGCCATAGTGCGATCGGAAGGATTACGTCAATGAAAAATTCCAGTGACACCGTCTGGAATCGAAACAGAGACCTTCCGATTTGCAGCGCAGCATCTTAACCACTGTGCTACCGCGGTCTCCAGTAGTAGTAGTAGTAGTAGTAGTAGTAAATTCAGAAGCTTAGAAGCTTAGAATAGGCTGAGCTTTATTTCAGACTTTCTATAAAACTGCATGACGTGAAAATACCGTACCGTTTCTTTACATTATCCCATCTTCTTTCATGTGGTGGAAATATTAAGCAGGTAACAAATACGTAAGTAGCGTTTGTACTTACATTTAGTAGTCTGATTTGATTGTTGGGTATTTTAAATACTCTTTCTCTGAAATTTTAACAGTCAACTAACCTGCCAAAACTTATGCAGTGAATTATGGTTTATGAGTAGAATTGTGTGGCAGTTTGTTTGCTTATTTTTGGTTATTATGAACGATAATGCACTTCATTGCAATTCAGGAGAATCCCCACAGCTCTGATGGTTCAGAGAGCGCTCAAAATGGCCGAAAATTACTTTCCGCTTATGAGGAGTGTAAATTTCAATTTAATTTAGTGAACTCTCACTCTGTTGGGTTGAAATAAACACGTTAGTCCAAATTGCCAACTCACTTATTTTTTTCGTCAATAATGTACACAACTGAATCATTACATTTCGACCTATACAGCTTCATTATGAAGCCAAACTGTGCATTTTACTAAATGCCCCAACTTATTGCGAGGTTTTTTTATTTACAATTTTGTGGAGTATGTAGTGTATTTTGATGAAATATTCAACATACGCTATTAATAACTCATAACAGTAAATCTGCACATATTAAGTGTTCTGAATTTATGCTACTTATTAAAATTATCAGTAAAATATTATCATTTACATAATATTTTATTTAAACAAACATGTTTATATAATGTTTACAAACGTTATTAATTACAACTTTATTACATGCACAGCCGAAATTAATTTCCTGCGAATACATAGTTCTGTTTACGTAATTATGAACTCATTCATCCTTTAATTCTTTATATGCTTAATGACTTTTTGTCCTGATGTGAAACATCCGATAATACAGTGGTCTGTGAAAGAAGAATTGAGATGTATGTTAGAGAAAATTACCGTGGCCTATTTTAATATAAAATATGTCGAACGACTGTCATTAAGGCTCACACTCAGCCTCTGAGGCCTTCTGTGTGTTCACATGTATAGTTCCAGTCTCGATACTCTACGTACGTGAATAGTTTGGGGTTAACTAACTAACTCCGTGGCCTTAGTCCGCACGCGAACTATACCGACAGAGCGACCGCCGCCGGTCGGCGAAGTTAGTGCCAACTTTTGCGGATAAAGTGTCACGTGGTCAGTGCAACGGGTCCCCACAGCCGTTAATCTCTGTTTTCTAGACCTGGAGCCGTTATTTTTTCATTCAAGTAGCTCCTCAATTGACCTCACGAGGCTCACGAGGCTAAGTGGACCCCGTTCCAGACCCACTAATACTCAGAAAATCTGGTAGCGCCGGGGATCGAACCCGGGACCTCTGTATCTGTAGCCAGAAACTCTGACCACTAGACCACAGAGGTGGTCATAGCTTGGGGTTAAGGGTTAAGAATTTCAGCTGCTCAATGGACAAGAAACTGGAAGATTTTCACAATCAGTTTGACTTTCCTTCTCTACCTGATACTAAACACAGGGTTTTCTGTATTTCAGTCCGTAACTTAGTCACTGTACCAGCTGAGCTATCTGGTAAAACTATTTTAATGGACGACTACCTCGTAATTTCCTTCGATTGGTCCAATTCAACCCTTTCAACGTCGCAGTTGACATGAGTATAGGGAGACTGTAAATACCTGAGTACTTTGGTGTGCTTGACACTTTTGTTGGCCACTGCTTCTCAGCGGCACGTTTATGAAATATTCACATCTTACAAGATGGAGCACAGCCACGGGTTTCGCCGCGTATTTGTGAGTGGCGTTACAACTGCTTTATTCTTGGTGGATTGGGCGTCGAGGATCAAACATATGGCTTCTGCGAAGTTCCGATCTTACTTCATGTGGGATATTATTATGGGTTGGGACAAAGATGAAGTCCATGGAACAAGATCAAAAGTTGAAAAAAAAATTGATGGTGTTAATGCGGTTGTTCCTCTTGATTTCTTGAGGAGTGTGGTCAGAGTTCTGGTGCCTCTGTTGCAGTTTGTTACTAAGCGTTGGCTATGGACTTTAAAGTTGTGCACGAGATGTAGCAATGTATCATTCATTTTAGGAAATACAAACATTTAACTTTATTTACTTAGAGCAAAGACTCTCTACGTAACAGACGAATTCTTATGTCACATAAAATACGATATCGTGAAGTTAATGAGGCCAATAACTCTCGCGAAAACTGTAACATTTTATTCCGAGAATCACAGACTATGCTGATTACGTGTGGATTTCTTTAACTTTTAACGTGTTGGCGTATATGATGTTCCATTGCCCAGTAAAGGGTTCCGCCATAATATGTCTCTGTCAACGGAATGTGTGGCGAAGATTTGAATCCGAGACCTCCGAAATACGAAGCTGACCACCGGACTACGACGTTCTTTGTTGTAAATTTTACAGCTTCTTTTATTGGAGCAATCAGGCTAAGCGGTTCTGTTCAGTTTTCGATATTTCTGCTCGCATGTTTGCTTTTATAGGCCAGGGAACGCCACTCTATTTTAAACTATGGTCAGGATGGCTGTAATTTATAGCGGACACCAAGTAACTGACCTCCCCTCCCCCCGTGGCGCTGCGGCCCAACGCGGGCCATGGCCTCCTCATCTTGACGTTTCTAGATCACACACAACGACGCATCACAGTCGGTAGGACTTCTCTGGACGAGTGATCAGCCCGTCGCAGAGACCTCTACCTGACAACATACAACACTCAACACAGACAAGACATCCACGCCCCCTGCGGGATTCGAACCCACAATCCCAGCAAGCGAGCGGCCGTAGACCCACGTCTTAGACCGCGCGGTCACCAAGATCGGCTAACTGACCGAATAAAAAAAAACGAATTGAACTAAGAAGACAGGAAGAGATCTGCGTGCATGTTTTGTTACGGCAAACAGACATTGCAAACAGACATTGCAAACATTGTTCTGTAAATCCTCACGCCGTCAAGCTAACCAAAGAATAGCTAGCAAGCTTCCTACAACTTTTCATTATGAGGCCCTTCGTAGGCATAAACCCGGTACCCACAGTTAATGTGACATCTAATTGCGATTCATTTCAGTATAGAGGTGCGTTCATACAGTGGTCAGCACCTAGTATGCCATAAGCAGCAAAAACACATTATTATTATTATTAGGTTAGGTGTTCAATAGTTTATTATTATTATTATTATTTGGGCCGGGATAACGCAGTCGTTATAGCGACTCGCTACAGTCTGGACGGTCCGGAATTGAATCCCGGCGGGGATTTTCCGCACCCGTCCAGACCGGCCCTGGGGTCGAGGCGTGGCCTTGACCACCCGCCCCATCTAGCGCCGAGGTTAAAAGGAGTACACCTATACCTCTAATCCCCCCTTCGTGGTCTGTTCTAGGTTGAACTTTATTATTATTATTATTTTAAAAATTTCGCTCGGACACCCAAAATATTCGAGTTCATGGAGAAGCTTGTGGGCGCAATGAAACTGGGTGTAGTGCCATATTTATATTGAGATCCTGTATATGTAGGGTGAGACTCAGAAGTTTGTTTCCTCTCTCCATCTCCTGTGCGTCTCTCGCAGTTGTGAGGCGTGTGCAAGACATCTCGGCATAACGTATAGAAGTTCCCTGAAAATTTCCGATAAAGACTGGTATAAGCCATGCATAACCTGACTTAGGCGTTCGTAAGTTCTTTCCTTCTTTTTTGTACAGTATAGTCCTATCTGGACAGGGGCTGGATAACTCATTTTCAATTTCCGGTAAAAGGTGGACTTTTTGTCTTCCCCCACCGCATGATACCGCTCCTAGAGGCTGCCTAACCTTCTATCAGATACCGAAGCTTCTTCCCGCACGGATAAAGCAGCCGGCGTAAGGAACTGATCTCCATCTAATGACGAGGTTAAGAATGTGTGTGAAGGTATACTTTTATTCCCACAATTGTCTTTGTAGCCTAGTGTTTAGTGTAGCACATGTGTACTTTACACTTATCTTCAGCTCTGCAGACTTCTTTATTCGCGTTCTTTCGTTCTGTTCTCAGTCCCATCCGTTATTCGTTCTTGACATGCTCGCCGATAACCAACTACACAAAACTAGAAGTGGCAGTGCAGGCTTGAAGAATACAAGAACACAAAGTCGGCGAACGTCCTGCTTCAACAGTACGGCGCGTTGATAGCCCTGTCCCTGGAGCTCAGTGGGCGTTCCGACGGTGTTATTGAGCGGCAGCAACTCTGCTTTTCAAGGTTGTCTATGTAGGAAGTGTGTCAACCCGGAAGATCTGAAGGTTTGGGAATAGTTTACATTACGGGTTTCCGCGTTTAACAAATAGTCCAAGAGTTATAGGTAATTAAAAGTGCAGGCTGTGTGCACAGTTGTATGTCAAACAAGACCGTACAGGTTTGGGCTCAATACGAACTATCACTTGGAAAGCACTTGAGTGGAACAGAAGTACAAAATATTGCCAGGAGTTGTTGAGGCGTATTTGTGAAAGACATATTGCTTGAATACAAGAATGATGCGAGAGTGTATTAAGAAAAATGCCGTCCTTATTGTGTCTTCGTGAACAAAGCGGTTTTACGCCAGTCGTCTTGCATGACCGCTCTCTAATTTTGAGTAAGAATTTATTGATTCCTTCTTATTGCAATATCTCTATCGTACATTATGAAGCTGTGTTATTTCGTCACAGGCTACAGACAACAGTACCGGAACATCCCGATATGAAGACTGGATTATGGGATAAAGAGGACGGGGTTCGGTTCTTAAAGTATATGTACCGCCGAAGCGAGTCGCTTCGGACTGGACGGTCTGGGAATCGAATCCTAGTTGAGGTGACATTTTTCGCACCCGTCCAGACCGGTCTTGGGGCCCACCAAGCCTCCTGTACCTTGGGTACCGAGTCTCTTTCCCGGTGGTAATGCAGCCGGGGCTTGGAATTAACCACCCACCCTCACCTACAGCCTAGGTCAAAGAAAGAGTAGAGCTGTGCCTCTACTCCACTTCTGAGCCTTCACGGCCTGTTGTTGGGCGAACTTTTACTTTTAGATTCTGGAAGAAGCAATAATTTTTTTTTATCCACCACGTCTGTGCCGCCCGACCCCGTGTTCGTTTTGTACGTCGAAGGGTGGGGTGTTTGGAGATAACGCTGTCGGTATAGACCGTGACTGACGGTGTCGTTTCAGATGCTGAATATGATGTAAACAAGACAGACAGTGTAAGTATAGCGTGACACTGAGGCGTGTCCGTGCAACCAACATTGCCGTTCAACAGCAATAAGTGCTATATAATATGAGAGTGTATTTGTAGCCTTAGGTATCCAACATGCAATGCGCTTGCGTTGTATTGTCATTCGTGGCCTGCTGTGTTCTACAATATTGTTCATCATCGTACAAACAGCACCTATTTGTCAAAAAAAAGTTATTGAACATAAAATGTGTCTTTCGATCTTCTATAAACGTTTTATCTGAAACATATTTCATTCCAAGAAGAACTGAACGAGATAGGGAGAAAAAAGTATATCGGTCTTCATGTGAATTACCGTTTATTCTTGCCCCAGTTTAATGAATTTTCTGGACAGATTTTCGAGAAAAAAAATTTCAAATACATATATCAAATTTCATGAAAATTCGTCCAGTGGGAGCCGAGTTTCTCCATGCGGACAGACGGACAGACATGACGAAACTAAAAGCCGCTTTTCGTCATTTTGCAAACGTTCCTAAAAGGAGTTTTCTTTGTCCACGCCTTGAAGGCACATAGAGAGGGTAGTGGTAAAAGTCCACTTATTCGTAACATGGCCAGTATATGGAATACAGTGGTTAGCTTCACTTCCTTGCCGCTTTAGCATCGTGAAAAATCCCCGGCACCAACTGAATACAAGGCTGAGTGGAATCCAGAGCCCGTCTAGACGTTCTAGTTAACGAACAAATTTCTTGCCCTTCTGAGATTCGAATCCCAGATCGTCCAACCCGGAGCCCAGTGCCGAGGTTAATATATGGAGCTGTACCTCCCGTGCTGTACGTGTCTTCAGGGCATTGTGTTTTCTAAGGGCATTACCATTGTATAGGTATAAATGGACTCATTATACAAGACATTTAATTTTTCTCACGCTTGTGATTTTGGGAACAGTTGCATCGTACAATCGAAAGAGCGTAACGAATGTAGTGATTAAGTTGAAACAAACAAATTCTATAATTTAATTATCACAGTAATTGTAATCCAAATATCATTAGGGTGATCAAATTAAGGATGGTATATTGTCAGTGCATGTGGCACACGTGGAAGAAGAGTGATACAGGTTGTGGTAGGAAAACATGAAGGAAAAGTACCGCGTGATAGACCTACATTTAAAATGGGTAATAGAATTAAAATAGATTTTAAATTTGTAGAAAGAGAAGATGTGACCTGGATTCATCTGTCTCAGGATGAAGACCAGGAGCGAGCTTTTGTGGTCGCAGTAATTAGATTTCGGGTTCTGTAAAATTCGGGATATATCTTGACTAGCTACAGAACTACTTTCTTCGCAGGAAGGACTCACTGGAATTAGTTATTTATTGCACCATGTCTTCTGAAAACCGACTGACAATAACCAGTACTGCCTGTCGTATTCTGATATTGCAAACTGTTTTGTGAAGTTATAAAAGCTACATTCACTGATAATGACTAACTAACGAACTGACTAACTCCATCGAGCAGAGTTCTTCCTGAGAAACTAACAGTTCCTCAGCTAGCCAAAAACGTTCCTCGCATTTTATGGAACCTGAAGGTTCGTTACCGCTTTCACAAAAGCCCGCCACCTGTCCCAGTGCAAGGCTTTATGAAATGTTTCTTAACGGCGTTAAGTCTTTATGACCAGGAGTTGTTAGCACCTTGCCCAACCTCCCAAAGCTGGAGGACTACACCTTGTCGGCTGTCCGCGACTGCTTATTTACTATATTCGCCGCTGCCCTGTATATCTGGAGGCAGTTCGTCGATCTGCAACTTGAGGACTGGCCATACTATGTTGTCAGGTACACATCACAGAGCACTGTCCATGACTGAAGTTACTAATGAATCTCACTTGTAGTCAAAACACCTATTTAAAAATAAATAGTCATGCAATTCAGTATTAAGTTCTTTGGGGTAAGTTTTTTCGGTTTTGGTTTTCGTCATACCCAAAAATATGAATGTCTTTTGTTGTTGTTTGTTGGGAGGAAATATTGCATTCACTTTACGTGCGGTATAACAAACGTAGATCGAAATTATCCACTAGACTCCAAGGTTGTGTCAGTCCGTCCTTTTCGCACGCTGTATAAATCGATGCAGTGACCGATTGCTACCAGTTCTGTGACATTTATTCTTATTCCAAACTAACTTAACATGTCGCTCATGAAAGAACGATTTGTCTTGTCCCACCAATAACGAATTTTCTTGGAGACATAAAAATGACAGATTCGCACCCCCACCCCCCATGGCTCGACAGCCCTTGGGGGTCGAAGTGCCATTGTTGAGGTTTTCGAAATCACACTCAGACACACTGCATCCGGTAGGACTCCTCTGGTCGAGTGATCGGCCCATCGCAGAGACCTCTACCTGACAACACACAGCCCTCACAACCGACACACAACCATGCCCCTGGCGGGATTCAAACCTGCAATCCCAACAAGCGAACGGCCCCAAACCTTAGACCGCGCGGCCACTGGGATCGACATAATTTCTTAATGGACCAAATTAGGCTTGTTATGTTTTCTGCGAAAATATGAGCAGCACTTTTGTATGTGTACACAACATTTTGACAGAAGGCGTGTTTGTATCCCGGCTGTCTACTAATGCGAGAATCTCGAGTTGACGAATTGTGTGTGTGTGTTATGACAAATTGCTGTTTCAAGAGCGATATTTGGAATTACAAATCATAGTCGAGGACATAAGGAATAACTGACTTGTCAGAAAGCTAGCATGTTGTCAGAGGTAAGTGTGCTGCTATGAGGAAAAGGTTCAGCAACACTGCAACAATACTAAACACCTTATGCGTATTGGACCGTGCATCATCTTGATATTTGAAGTGGTGGTGGTGGTTCAGCCTGCACTCGGATACCACATCACCAACAGACAATCCCGCTACATAACACCAGCACGCCTCAAGTCAGCCTACACAACACAACAAGTACTCGCTAGCTCCTGAAGATGGACGTAT